>Ga0056115_1000079_pt1 | contig 54175 bp, 65 predicted proteins | sample WorMetOlspDAHAB1_FD_77007 | JGI IMG/M metagenome (GOLD analysis project Ga0056115, IMG submission 77007) | Marine gutless worms symbiont microbial communities from Max Planck institute for Marine Microbiology, Germany - Olavius sp. DAHAB.1 ...
ATTCCCAACACCAAGTGCCCACACATCTGTCTTTATCTTCTTGTTAAACAACTCTGCCGGCGCTATAGGCCGCAGAAAAGCCCGGGGTCAGCCCCGAACTGAGGTGGCGTATTATACGCATCGGCCTTCCCCCTGCAAGGGTTTTTATGACGAAAATCGCCTTTTTTTTGACCACTTCGATTACGGGAGTGAATAAGTGCCGATTTCCCCCGGATCCGGGACCCTGATAGCCCGGCTTTTTAGTGCTTTTTGAGCTAAAGCAGGCCCGGATGCGTATTAGAAAACGAAGCATGAGGCGCGTCCAATAACTTCCAGTTACTACCCCGCCAAGGTTATTTCCGTGAATGAATAAGCCGGGACCGTAATGGCAGGTGCTAATATGCCTGGAGGGTATAAAGGGGCGTATTCGACACCCCAGAGAGGCCAGGCCATGAGAATTATTAGAGTACCAACCACTGCCATAATCACCGGGCTCTGCGCCCTGCTCCTGTGGCTTCCGCCGTCGGCCCAGGCCGATCGGAAACCCAAGCCCACCCCTAACGCCAACGTTGCCAGCAACCCGATCAGCCTGGACCCCGCCGAGGCAATCAAACGCATTGAGCTGCCCCCGGGATTCGAGATTTCGATTTTTTCCGACGAGGTACCCGGCGCCCGCTCCATGGCGCTAAGCCCGAATGGCACCCTGTTCGTCGGTACTCGGGCCATAAAGCGCAAACCCATCGGCAAGGTCTACGCGGTTTCCGGCGCCACCGGTAAGCAGGCCAGGGCCGGCCGGGTATACACCCTGGCAGAGGATCTGAACTACCCCAATGGGGTGGCCTGGCGCGACGGGGCGCTCTACGTGGCAGAGTTGCAACAAATATCGCGCTACGACGACATCGAGGCGCGGCTGGACAAGCCGCCGAAGCCCCGGATCATCAATGACAGCTTCCCCAACAAGTACCATCACGGCTGGAAGTACATCGACTTCGGACCAGACGACAGGCTCTATGTGCCGGTGGGTGCCCCCTGTAATGTCTGCGAATCCTCGGGTGAAGATGCCATCCTGGTCTCCATACGACCCGATGGATCAGATTACCGTGTCGAGGCCCTGGGCGTACGCAACAGCGTTGGCTTCGACTGGCACCCGGAGACAGGGGAGCTTTTCTTTACCGACAACGGGCGCGATCTCTGGGATGACGACACCCCCCCGGAAGAACTGAACCACGTCACCCGGCGAGGCCAGCACTTCGGCTTCCCCTACCGCTACGGCAGCGATATCGTGGACACGGAATTCAGCACGGACAAGCCCGCCAGCGATTTCACTTCGCCGGCCCTGGAGTTCCCTGCCCACAACGCGCTGCTGGGGATGGACTTCAACACCCACAGCCAGTTTCCCGATGACTATAGTGGCGACCTGTTCATCGCCGCCCACGGCTCATGGAATCGCAGCGTACCTGATGGATACCGGATCTACCGCGTGCAGATGCAAGATGGTCAGGCCGTGGAATACGACATCTTTGCCGACGGCTGGCTCACCCCGGACAAGGAGTACTGGGGCCGCCCGGTGGATATCAAGTTCCTCGCCGACGGTTCCATGCTGGTCTCTGACGACCACGCCGGTGTGATCTATCGCATCTCTTATACGGGCGGCTGACGGAACCGGGCGGTATCAGGCGAGGCTGCGTTGTCGGTGAGCTCGCCGCCACAGCCGCCAGACCAGCAAAGTCCCGAAGAGAAGCCCATAAAGCAGGGCTTCACCAATGTCCGAGCGGGCCTGCCAGAGAATGTGCAGACTCACTGCCACAGCTGCGAGGTAGATAAGCCGGTGCAGGCGTACCCAGTTTCGGCCCAGTCGCCGTTGCATGGCCCGGGTTGAGGTGACCGCCATCGGCAGCATGACAAACCAGGCCAGGAAACCGGCCGTGATATAGGGTCGCTCGGCCAGCTCTTCCGCCACCCTCGCCCAGGACCAGCCCAGGAACAGCTGCAGAAAGACCAGCAGGTGCAGGCAAGCATAAAAGAACGCAAAGAGTCCTAACATACGCCGCTGCTGCAGCCAGAAGGGATTGCCAGTCCACTGCCGCAGGGGTGACATCAGCAAACACAGGATCAATATGCGCGCCGCCCATTCGCCGGTCATATGCATGAGACGCTCCGCGGGATCGGGGCCCAGGGCATCAGTCGCAATGGCCAAAAGGATTGCCAGCAGGGGCAGCAGGCACAAGGCAAAGGGCCCGTGCCTGAGCAACAGGTTCTTCATGCCGACAAAGGATCTCAGTAGTTGCGGCGCAGGTCCATGCCCGCGTACAGGTGGGCTACCTGGTCCGCATAGCCATTGAACAGGCGCGTGTCGATGCGGTTCGGATTAAACAGGGATGAGGGCAAGCGGCGCTCGGTTTTCTGACTCCAGCGCGGATGATCGACCTGGGGATTCACGTTGGCATAAAAGCCGTACTCGTGGGGTGCAAGCAGCTCCCAGCTGGTCTTGGGCCGGCGCTCGGTCAGCTCGATACGCACGATCGACTTGATGCTCTTGAAACCGTACTTCCAGGGCACCACGAGGCGGATCGGTGCGCCGTTCTGGTTCGGCAATACCTGGCCGTACACACCCACGGCCATAAAGGTCAGCGGGTGCATGGCCTCATCCATGCGCAGTCCTTCGACATAGGGCCAGTCGATGATACTGGTCCAGGAGCGCTGGCCGCGCATCTGCGCCTTGTCTTCGAGGGTGTAGAACTTCACGTATTTCGCCTTCGAGGTGGGCTGAAAGCGCTTCAGCAATGCAGACAGGGAATAGCCCACCCAGGGCACGACCATGGACCAGGCTTCCACGCAGCGCAGCCGGTAAATGCGCTCCTCGAGATCAAATCCCGACTGGATGTCTTCGAGGTTGAGTTTGCCCGGTTTTTCCACCTCGCCGTCCACCTGCAGGGTCCAGGGGTCCGTGGCCATTTCGTGGGCATAGCGCGCCGGGTCGCCCTTGTCGGTACCAAACTCGTAAAAATTGTTGTAGCTGGCAACGTCCTTGAACGGCGTCAGGGCCTCTGCCGTGTGAAAGCCCGTGGCGGCATCGCCCGCAACCGGTGAAAACTTGAGTGGCTCCCCCGCCGCCAATGCCCGGGCAGCCGGCGATGCCAGGGCAAATCCAGCTGCGGCAGCGCCCAGGAATTCCCGGCGCCGTAACCAGGCCGAGTGGCTGGTGATTTCCGACGAGGCAATATCCGCGGACTTGCCGATTATCACTGGCATGAAGAGCCCTCCTGGGCACGTGAGGTCAATGCTTTAGATGTATACGGGTAAAAAAGTTCCGGAGATTACTCGTCCGTCGCGGAGATCTGGAGCCGCCGCAACAGCATCAGCGGACCGGAAATCGCGTAGAGGATAAATGCACCGAGCAGGATCCGGGGTGGATCCACCGTCACCAGGCCGAAAATCAGAACCACACCGATGACCACCGCAAAGGGCACCCGGCCACTCATATCGATCGTTTTGAAACTGTAGTAGGGCACATTGGCAATCATCAGGATGCCGGTAAGCCCGGTCAGTATGGCCACGATCACGGCCACCTCTGTGGGCAGGGCGTCACCCACCCAGCCGATGTCATTGGCAACCCAGACGGTTGCCGCGACCCCGGCGGCAGCCGCAGGACTGGCTAGGCCGGTGAACCAGGCCTTGTCGGCTACTTCAATCTGGGTATTGAATCGCGCCAGGCGCAGGGCCGCGCAGGCGACATAGATAAACGCGACCGACCAACCGAATTTGCCCAGCTCGGAGAGGCCCCAGCTGTAGACCACCAGTGCCGGTGCCACACCGAAGGACACCATGTCTGAAAGACTGTCGTACTCGGCGCCAAACTTGCTGGCTGTGTTGGTCAGGCGCGCGACCCGCCCGTCCAGGCCGTCGAACACCATGGCAAAAAAGATAGCGATCGAGGCGGCCTCGAAATTACCGCGCATGCCGGCGATCACGGCATAGAAGCCGGCAAACAGTGCACCGGTAGTGAACAGGTTGGGGAGCAGGAAGATACCCTGGCGGCGGACCGTCTTGCCGCCCTCCGACACTTCCTCCTCGTGCTCATCGACCAGCTTCTCGATATCGATGTCGATATCCAGTCCACTGCCCTTGCCGGCGCTTTTTGCAGGTTTCTTGGCCATGCCCGACATAATATCACTTCAAATCGTGATACGAACGCCTCGCCGCCTCCCAAAACGCCAATACCAGCGGGTTCTCCAGCCGCTGGCGCAGTGCGCACAGGCCGACCGGGAACGGATCCAGGGCCGGCTCCAGGTCCAGGGTCTGCAATTTATCGCGGTAGGCGCTGTTGTCCAGCACCAGGCGGGGCACCACGCCGACCCCGAGACCGAGGCCGACCATGGCCACAATGGCCTCGTGTCCGGCCACCTGGGCATAGATACGGGGGCGCTGGCCGCGGCGACGAAACCAGCTGTCGACACGCTCCTTGCTGAGGCCGCGTTCAGCGACAATAAAGGGCAAGTCCTGCCAATTGAAGGTTTCATCCTGTGGATGCCTCTCGGACAACAGTTCGCTGACAGCACAAGGAAACGCCGGGGCGATGAATTGCAGGGGTGAATGCTGCAGAGTGAGGAACTCCAGCTTGCTGGCGAAGTTGTCCGGGCGCGCCGCCACGGCAATATCTTCGCGACCGGACTGAATCCGCCCCACTGCATCGGCCTGGTCGCCGGTGTGCAGCATCAGGTCAATGCCGGGATAGTCCCGCCGGAACCGTTCCAGGATCGGTGAGAGCACACTGTAACTGGCAGTCACGGAGCAATAGAGGCTCACCTCACCCCGGAGATCACCCGGGTCGACGCGCAGCTCAGCGGTTACCTGCTGCCACTCGTCCAGCGTGCGGCTGGCGTACTGCAGAAAGCGCTCCCCGGCCGGGGTTAGGCGAACCGTACGTTTATCACGTTCAAACAGGCGCTGCCCCACCTCGGCCTCCATGCGCTGCAAGGCACGACTCACTGCGGAGAGGCTCATGTGCATCTGCTCGGCGGTACGGCTGAAGTTGAGGTTTTCAGCCAGGCTCATAAACAGTTGCAGGGAACGGGTATCCATATCGCTAGTATTGCATATATCGCAACACAGTATTTATTTAATTTCGTTTTACGCAAATTCCGATCTGCGCTACATTGGCCTCCCTTTTTTACAACTGCCACCACTCGGAGACACACCATGGGACAGAATTACTTCAATACCCTGCCGCTGCGCCTGCAGCTCGAACAACTCGGCAAGTGCCGCTTCATGGACCGCGCCGAATTCGCCGACGGGGTGGAAAAACTGAAAGGCAAGAAACTGGTGGTGGTCGGCTGTGGTTCCCAGGGCCTTAACCAGGGCCTGAACCTGCGCGACAGCGGCCTGGATGTTTCCTACGCCCTGCGCGATGAGGCGATCGCCGAACAGCGGCAGTCCTGGAAGAATGCCACCGAGAACGGTTTTACCGTCGGCACCTATGAAGAGCTCATCCCCCAGGCCGACGTGGTATTGAACCTGACGCCGGACAAGCAGCACACCAGCGTGGTCAATGCGGTAATGCCGCTGATGAAACAGGGCGCCTGCCTGTCCTATTCCCACGGTTTCAACATCGTCGAGGAAGGCATGCAGATTCGCGATGACCTGACGGTCATCATGGTGGCGCCGAAGTGCCCGGGCACAGAGGTGCGCGAGGAATACAAGCGCGGCTTCGGCGTGCCGACCCTGATTGCGGTACACACCGAGAACGACCCCAACGGCGACGGGCTGGAAATTGCCAAGGCCTATGCCGCCGGTACCGGTGGTCACCGCGCCGGCGTTCTGGAATCCTCGTTCATCGCCGAAGTGAAGTCCGACCTGATGGGTGAGCAGACCATCCTCTGTGGCATGCTCCAGACCGGCGCCATCCTCTGCTTCGACAAGATGGTGGAAAAGGGCATCGACGCCGGCTACGCCTCAAAACTGATCCAGTACGGCTGGGAAACGATTACCGAAGGCCTCAAGCACGGCGGTATCACCAACATGATGGACCGGCTGTCCAACCCGGCCAAGGTCCGCGCTTTCTACCTGGCCGAGGAACTCAAGGACATCATGCGGCCGCTCTATGAAAAGCACCAGGACGACATCATGACCGGGCATTTCTCACAGACCATGATGGAGGACTGGGCCAACGATGACGCCAACCTGCTCAAGTGGCGCGCGGCAACCCAGGACACCGCGTTTGAAAATACCGCCAATACCGACCAGGACATCTCCGAGCAGGAGTACTATGACCACGGCATCCTGCTGGTGGCCATGTGCAAGGCCGGCGTCGAGCTCGCCTTCGAGGTGATGGTCTCCGCCGGCATTATCGAGGAATCAGCCTACTACGAGTCGCTGCATGAGACTCCGCTGATTGCCAACACCATTGCCCGGCGCAAGCTCTACGAGATGAACGTGGTGATCTCAGATACCGCAGAATACGGTTGCTACCTGTTTGACCATGCCTGTCGACCACTGCTGACGGACTTCATGAGCAAGATGGATGTGGATGTTATCGGCAAGGGACTGGGCGGCGACAATGGCGTCGACAACCAGGAGCTGATTGCGGTCAACGAAGCCATTCGTACCCACCCGGTCGAGATCGTGGGCAAGACCCTGCGCAGCCATATGACTGCCATGAAGTCTATCGTCTAACTGAGGACAAGATTGTCGCGATGAATCAGCTCGGGCTCCCCCTGGTACCCGAGCAGTTCTTCGATGCGGTCTGAGCCGTGGCCGATGATCCGCCGGGTCTCGGACAGGGAGTAATTCACCAGGCCGCGGGCGATCTCCCGGCCCTCGCCGTCGGTACAGATCACCATATCGCCGCGCACGAAATCCCCGTGGGCGGCCTTGACCCCCACCGGCAACAGGCTCTTGCCCGATCCGCTGAGTACCTGCACAGCACCATCGTCGAGGACCAGGGTACCGCTGCTGCGTACCAGGCCCGCCAACCACTGCTTGCGGGCCGCCTGCGGTGCCTGTCCCGCCTGTAACCAGGTGCCGATATCCTCCCCGGCGGCGAGCCGATCGATGATATCGGGATTACGGCCGTGGGCGATGAGGGTATCGGTACCCGAGCGTGCGGCAAGTCGAGCCGCCCTGACCTTGGTCAGCATGCCACCGCGGCCGAGCATGCCGCCACCGCCAGCCATGGCCTCCAGGTCCGGTGCCGTGGCCGACGCGCTGCTGACCAACTCTGCCTTCGGGAATTCCCTGGGATCAGCTTCGTAGAGACCTTGCTGGTCAGTGAGGATAAGCAATACATCGGCGTCGATCAGGTTGGCCACCATGGCGGCCAGGGTGTCGTTGTCGCCGAAGCGGATTTCATCGGTGACGACCGTATCGTTTTCATTGACCACCGGGATAACACCCAGGCCCAGTAATGTTGTCAGCGTACTGCGGGCATTGAGATAACGATCGCGGGCAGAGATATCATCGTGGCCCAGCAACACCTGGGCGGTGTGCAGGCCGAAGCGCTGGAACGCAGTTTCGTAGCTCTGCACCAGGCCCATCTGGCCGACGGCTGCCGCTGCCTGCAGGTCGTGCAGGGCGTGGGGACGTTCCTCCCAACCCAGCCGAACCATACCGGCCGCTACCGCGCCGCTCGACACGAGCACGACCTCGCGACCGCCATGCCGCAAAGCCGCCATCTGGGTGGCCAGCTCGCGAATCATATCGGTATCCAGGCCGCGACCGTCATCGGTTAAGAGGGCACTGCCGACCTTGATCACCCAGCGCCGCGACTCCGCGAAACCCGCCCGTTTGGTGAAGTCAGGGCACATATTCCACTTCTACGTCGTAATCGTCATCGTCATCATCGGCATCTTCAACCGGTTCCGATTTACGCCGCCTGCGCAGCTCGGCAATACGCTCCCGGGCTTCCGCCTGCAGTTCGCGCTGGCGAGCCAGTTCCGCGGCTGCGGCATCGGGATCGTTTTCCTCGTCTTCCCGCAGCGCCTCCAGGCGGGCCATGATATCTCCGCACAGACGCTGGGTGCCCTCACCGCTGATGGCGGCGACTTCGTAGACCGGCCCGGTCCAGCCCAGGGCGTCGAGTATTTCCTGGCGCCGTTGCTGCAGGGTCTCGGCATCGACCAGGTCAGTCTTGTTCAATACCAGCCAGCGTTCGCGACGCGCCAGCGCGGGGCTGAAGCTCTCCAGCTCACGCACGATAGACAGCGCGTTTTCCGCCGGCTCGCTACCATCCCAGGGAGCGACGTCGACCAGGTGCAGGAGAATGCGATTCCGAGTCAGGTGGCGCAGAAACCGCACACCAAGCCCCGCACCTTCCGAGGCACCTTCGATCAGCCCGGGAATATCGGCTACCACGAAACTGCGGTGGGCCTGGACTTTGACCACCCCGAGATTGGGTACCAGGGTCGTAAAGGGGTAATCGGCGACCTTGGGTTTGGCCGCAGATACAGACCTGATCAACGTGGATTTACCCGCATTGGGCAAGCCGAGCAGGCCGACATCAGCAAGCACCTTGAGTTCGAGGTGCAGTGAGCGCCGCTCACCTTCGGTTCCCTGTGTGGTCTGGCGCGGGGCGCGGTTGGTGCTGGACTTAAACCGGGTATTGCCGAGCCCGTGGAATCCGCCACGGGCAACCATCAACTGCTGACCCACATGGGATAAGTCGCCGAGAACTTCGCCGCTGTCTTCATCCAGTACCGTGGTACCCACGGGCACGGACAGAATCAGGTCTTCACCGCTCCTGCCGGTGCAGTTGCGGCCGCGGCCGCCCTCGCCATTCTCGGCCTGGTAGTGACGCTGGAAGCGGAAATCCACCAGGGTATTGAGCGCCGAATCCGCCTCCAGGTAGACGCTGCCGCCATCACCGCCATCGCCCCCGTCGGGGCCGCCCTTGGCGATGTACTTCTCCCGGCGGAAGCTCAGGCAACCGTTGCCGCCTTTGCCGGCCTGGACCTGGATGGAGGTTTCGTCTACGAATTTCATAGAAAAAAAAGGGGCCTGATGGCCCCTCTCTCATTCCTTACCTTGCGGCGCCTTAGGCGGTAACCACCTGTACGAACTTGCGGTTCTTTGGGCCGCGGGTGATGAACTTCACCTCGCCATCTGCCGTGGCGAACAGGGTGTGATCCTTGCCGCAGCCAACATTTTCGCCGGCGTGGAAGCGAGTACCACGCTGACGCACAATGATGTTGCCGGCTTTGACCTGTTGACCGCCGAAAATCTTCACACCAAGGCGTTTACTTTCGGAGTCGCGTCCGTTCCGGGTACTACCACCCGCTTTTTTGTGTGCCATGACTTATTCTCCTCTTAACCCTTGATACCGGTGATCTTGACTTCGGTATACCACTGGCGATGGCCAGCCTGCTTGCGATGATGCTTGCGACGGTTGAACTTGATGATTTTGATCTTCTCGTGACGACCGTGGGACAGGACCTCTGCAGTCACCTTGCCGCCCTTGACGGTGGGCGTGCCGATCTTGACGTCTTCGCCGCTGCCAACCATCAAGACCTTGTCAAAAGTGACACTCTTGCCGGTCGGCGTTTCAATCTTTTCCAGCTTGAGGACTTCGCCCTCTTCCACGCGGTGCTGCTTGCCACCGCTCTCAATTACTGCGTACATCGTACATCTCCTGTTAGTTCGCCGGCTCGCTGCTTGTCAGTATCCCATCAATGGATGGGGGCAGAGCCCGGCACTAGCACCCACTACCACTGGACATTACCAGGGCAGTTGAGGGCGGCGATTCTACTGAAATTGCCCCGAGCAGGCAAGCACTAATTCCATATCACACAAAGGCTTAGAGTCCTTTATATTGACAGGGAATAAGCGGAAACCTTAGCATGCCCGCCTCTCCCTAAGCTGCGTTAGAAATGCAAGCAATTAGAGAACCCGTCAAGGCCGAGCTGGAAGCCGTCAACGAGCTGATCATCGCCAACCTGGCGTCAGATGTGGCGCTGGTGGAGAATATCGGCCACTACATCGTTGATGCCGGCGGCAAGCGCCTGCGGCCGCTACTGGCGCTGCTGAGCGCCAAGTGCTGCGGCGTCGGGGGTGAAGAACCGATCAAATTTGCCGCGGTGGTGGAATTCATACACACCGCCACCCTGCTTCACGACGACGTGGTGGATCTGTCCACCCTGCGCCGGGGCCGTCCCACAGCCAATGCCGAGTTTGGCAATGCGCCGAGCGTCCTGGTCGGCGATTTCCTGTATTCCCGCGCCTTCCAGCTCATGGTCCAGATCGGCAATATGGCGCTCATGGGCGATATGGCAGCGACCACCAATACCATTGCTGCCGGTGAGGTGCTGCAGATGGTCCGCGCGGGCGACGCGGACACCAGCGAGGCGCAGTACCTGGAAGTCATCACCCGCAAAACGGCGATACTGTTTGCATCGGCCTGTTTTGGCGCAGCAGCCCTGGGCGACAGCATCGACACACTGGGCACCCCGCTGCGGGAATTCGGCCTCAATACCGGCATTGCCTTCCAGATTATCGATGATGTGCTGGACTACCAGGGCGATCCTGCGGTGATGGGCAAGAATGTCGGGGACGACCTCAGCGAGGGAAAACCCACTCTGCCACTGATCCACGTCCTGCAACAGGGCACAGCCGAGCAGAAGGAACTGGTGGTCACAGCCATCCGCGACAAGGACGCCAGCAAAATCGACAGCGTGATAGCCGCGGTGCAGGCCTGCGGCTCACTGGATTACGCCAGGGAAGTCGCGGTCAAATACCAGTCCGCCGCCCTCCAGGCACTGCAACAACTCCCCGGGAATGCCGCACGGGATGCCATGGAGGGCATAGCCAAACTGGCACTGCAGAGAGACCACTGAGTCCTGCCCTCTCGATTGCAGCGCCAGCCTAGGCTTCCTATACTGCCGCCATAACAAGCAGCGGACATGTCCATGAGCCAGTCGCAGGCGCCTTTTCCCTACCCGGAGTCAGAACAACGGCTGGCGAAGCAGCTGCAAAAGCAGAGTGACACCCGGATCAGCGACCTGTTGGCCGAGGACGCATCACGCGCTGAGACCTACAGCATCACCGCCGCAAACTGGCATCTGGATTATTCCCGTCAGCAACTCAACGATGAGATCCGTAACAGCCTGCTTATCCTGGCAGAGGAAGCAGGGCTGTCGGCAGCACGGGACGGGCTATTCGATGGCCGGATACTGAATCCCACCGAGGACCGCGCCGTCCTGCACTGCCTGCTGCGCGCCGCAGATACGGGGCCCGAACTGCAGGATAAACTGGCAGCCGTTTATGACTGTCGGAACGCGATGGCCGCCTGGGTCGAGAGGGTTCACAGCGGTGAGCACCGTGGCTTTGGTGGCGACACCATCACGGATATCGTCAACCTGGGTATAGGCGGCTCGGACCTGGGGCCGCGTATGGTGGTGCAGGCCCTGCGGCCCTGCCATACAGGCACAACGCGCGTGCACTTCTGCGCCAATATTGATCCCGCGGACCTGGCCTCCACCCTGGGCACGCTGGACCCGGCGCGGACCCTCTTCATTATCTGTTCCAAGACACTGCGCACCGAGGAGACTCTGCACAACGGCCGTGCGGCACAGCGCTGGTTGAGGGCGGCCGGGGCGAATGAAGCAGATCTGGCAAAACATTTCCTGGCAGTGAGCACCAACCTCGAAACTGCCGCGGAACTCGGTATTCCGCCGGACAATATCCTGCCCATGTGGGACTGGGTCGGCGGGCGATTCTCACTCTGGTCGGCCATCGGCTGGAGCATCGCCTTCGCTGTCGGCGCCGAGGGTTTCGCAGAGCTGCTGGCCGGCGCCGAGGAGATGGACACACATTTTCGTACCGCACCGCTTGCCGACAATATGCCGGTCTGGTTGAGCCTGCTTGAGATCTGGAACGTCAATTTCCTGGGCGCGGGCAACCAGGCGGTGATCCCCTACAGCCACGACCTGCGCAGCCTGCCTGCATTCCTGCAGCAGCTGTCCATGGAAAGCAACGGCAAGAGGGTAAACCACGAGGGCCTGGAGCTCGCCTATGCAACGGCGCCCGTATTGTGGGGAGAAGCCGGCACCAACGGCCAACACTCCTTTCATCAGCTACTGCACCAGGGCAAGCTGCTCTGCCCCGTCGACTTCATCCTGCCACTACAGGCCGGTGAAAGCAGCGACCCGGAGGGACGCGACCGGCTGGTCGCCAACTGCCTGAGCCAGGCCCGCGCCCTGCTGCAGGGCCGCGACGAAGCGGGTGCACTGCAGTCCCTGCTGGATCGGGGTTATGCGGAACAAGAAGCAAGGAAACTGGCACCGCACCTGGTAATCCCCGGCAATCGTCCCAGCAGCACGCTGAGTTGCAGCTCATTGAATCCGCGTTCGCTGGGCGCACTGATTGCCCTGTACGAGCACAAGACCTTTTGCAGCGGCCACATCTGGCAGATCAATTCATTCGATCAATGGGGTGTGGAACTGGGCAAGGAAATAAGCGCCGGTATCTACCGGGCAATGGACAGAGGCGAGGCCGAAGACCTGGACGATTCAACCCGGTCGTTACTGGAGAGGTACCGAAATGAGCGATAAATCGATCGCGGTACTGGGCTTGGGCTACGTCGGCCTGCCCCTGGCGATGGTGCTGTCGCGCAAAGGGAACACCCTGGGTTTCGATATCGATGAGGGGCGCGTGGCGCAGCTGCAGCAGGGGCAGGACAGCAGCGGGGAAGTTGACGCACAAGCGCTGAAAGACGCGCAGCTGCAACTCTCCTCTGACCCGGCCAGCCTTGCGGATCGCGACATCTATATTGTCACGGTGCCAACCCCCATCGACCAGGACCGTCGCCCCGACCTCCACCCCCTGGGTGCTGCCAGCGGCCTGATTGGTGAAGCCCTGACACCGGGCAACATCGTTATCTACGAGTCAACGGTATACCCCGGTTGCACCGAGGAGTACTGCGTACCGATCCTGGAGCGCGCTTCGGGCCTGAAGTTCAACCAGGATTTTTATGTCGGCTACAGTCCCGAACGCATCAACCCCGGCGACAAAAACAAAGGGTTGGCAGATATCGTCAAGATCACGGCGGGTTCCACGCCGGAGGTTGCCGCGGAGATAGATGCCTTGTACCGCTCCATTGTCACCGCCGGCACCTTTCCCGCCAGCAGCATTCGCGTCGCCGAGGCGGCCAAGGTGATCGAGAATACCCAGCGCGATGTGAACATTGCCCTGACCAATGAGTTTGCGCAGATTTTCAAGCGCCTGGAGATCGATACCGAGGAAGTACTGGCAGCGGCGGGCAGCAAGTGGAATTTCCTGCCGTTCAGGCCGGGGCTGGTCGGTGGTCACTGCATCGGTGTAGACCCTTATTACCTGGTGCATCGAGCCGAACAGGCCGGGTACTTTCCGGAAATCATTTCAGCCAGCCGCCGCCTCAACGACCAGATTGGTAAGCAGGTGGCCGGCGAGGTTATGCAGATGATGACCCAACGACGCCTGCACGTGGTGGACTCACGCATACTGGTGCTGGGCCTGGCCTTCAAACCAAACTGCAGCGACCTGCGCAATACACTCGTTGCCGACATCATCGCCGAACTACAGCACTGCAATGCCCAGGTCAGTGTCTACGACCCGATGGTTAATGCCGACGAGGCGGAACAGCAGCTGGGGCTTAGCCTCGTCGACGAGCCGGCGGGCGCCTACGATGCGGTAATACTCGCAGTCGGACACGACTGCTTTGCAGAACTGGGTGGGGAACAGATACGCGCCCTCTGTTCAGGCCAGGGGGTGCTCTACGACGCGACTTACTTATTGTCCTCGGAAGAGGTGGACGGGCGACTCTAAGCCGCCGGAGCCGCGTCGATCAGATCCAGCAGCTCAGCGGTTTTCTCCCGCATGAGGGCCGTGTCACCGCGGCTCTCCACATTGAGACGCACCACCGGTTCCGTGTTTGACATGCGCAGGTTGAATCGCCAGTCGGGGTAATCGACACTGAGCCCGTCGGTGTGATCCACCGCCAGCGCATCGGCACCGTAAGTCGCTTCGGCCCGGGCCAGCACCTCTGCCGGATCGGCTATCTCCCGATTGATCTCACCGCTGCACGGGTAGGCCGCCATACGCTGCGCCACCAGTTCCGACAGGGACTGGCCGTGCTGGCAGATCAATTCGCTCACCAGCAGCCAGGGAATCATGCCGCTGTCGCAATAGGCGAAATCGCGAAAATAGTGGTGAGCACTCATCTCGCCACCGTACACAGCGTTCTCAGCGCGCATGCGCTCCTTGATGAATGCATGACCGGTCTTGCTCTGCACAGGCTCACCCCCCAGGGCGGCAACCACCTCGCGGGTGTTCCAGGTCAGGCGCGGGTCGTGCACTACCTTGCCGCTGCCGTCGCGACGCAGGAATGCCTCGGCCAGCAGGCCCACCAGGTAGTAACCCTCGATAAACTCGCCCTGCTCATCGAAAAAGAAGCAACGGTCAAAATCGCCGTCCCAGGCAATCCCCATATCCGCACCGTGCTCCAGTACGGCCTCCTGCGTAACCGTCCGGTTCTCTACCAGCAGCGGGTTCGGCACGCCATTGGGAAAGTTGCCGTCGGGCTCGTGTTGCAGCTTGATGAACTCAAAGGGCAGGTGCTTCTCGATGCGGTCGATCACGGTACCGGCCCCGCCATTGCCGGCGTTAACCACCAGCTTCAGGGGCTTGAGCGCATCCAGGTCGACATAGGAGAGCAGGTGTTCGATATAGGCAGAGGCTGTGTCCAGCGGTTCCAGGCTGCCGCGAGTGTCGCTTTCCCCGAATTCATTCAGCTCGGCCAGACGCTTGATATCGAGTAAGCCGCTGTCGCCGCTAATCGGCTCCGAGCCCCGGCGGACAAACTTCATACCGTTGTAATCCTTGGGGTTGTGGCTGGCGGTAACAGCGATTCCACCATCCATTTCCGCATGGGCGGTAGCGAAGTAAATTTCCTCGGTACCACACAGGCCGATATCCAGCACATCGACACCGGCATCGCGCAAACCGTTGCTGAGAGCCGCCTTGATCTGCTCGCTGGTCAGGCGAATATCGTGACCGACGACTACACGAGCAGGCTGGATTACTGCGGCGTAGGCGCGACCGATGCGGTAGGCGATGTCTTCATTCAACTGGTCGGGGATGCGGCCGCGAACATCGTAGGCCTTGAAACAACTCAGCTCCGTCATGTCGGTTCCGTATACACGTGCTCAAACACATGATTGGTGGCTTCCACGAAGCCGTTGACGCTGCCGCAATCGAATCGGCGACCCTGGAATTTGTAGGCCATGACACACCCCTCCCTGGCCTGGGTCATCAGTGCATCGGTGATCTGCACTTCCCCATTCTTGCCCGGCGGCGTATCGCGGATGATGTCGAAGATGTCCGGGGTGAGAATATAGCGGCCGATAATCGCCAGGTTTGAAGGCGCGTCACCGGGCTGCGGTTTCTCCACCATGTCATCGACCCGGTAGATACCATCCTTCAGCGCCTCCCCGGCGATTACCCCGTACTTGTGAACCTCATCCCGGGGTACCTCCTGGATCGCGACGATGCTGCAGCGAAACTGTTTATAGAGCTGGTCCATCTGCGAAAGGACCCCGGGCCCGTCATTGAGGCAAAGGTCATCGGACAAGACCACACCAAAGGGCTCATTACCAATCAGCGGCTCACCGGTGAGGATCGCGTGCCCGAGACCCTTCATCTCGCGCTGCCGCACCATGGTGAAAATACCCTGGTTGAGTACGTTGCGGATGCTGTCCAGGTAGGCCTCTTTACCGGTACCGGCTATCTGATGTTCCAACTCGTAGCTGATATCGAAATGGTCGGCGATGGCGCGCTTACCGCGGCCGGTGACAAACGAAATCGTGGTCATGCCGGCCTCGATGGCTTCCTCCACCCCGTACTGCACCAGCGGCTTGTTCACCACGGGCAGCATTTCCTTGGGCATACTCTTTGTCGCCGGCAAGAAGCGGGTACCGTAGCCGGCCACCGGGAACAGGCATTTCCTTATCATCGCAATTCCTCCCTCAAATACCTCTAAGCACAGGCCCAGCAGTCGGCAACAGAATGGTCAGCTGTCGCTGCGGCCGTAGTCGTCCTCGTAACGTACAATATCATCTTCGCCCAGATAAGAACCGGACTGGACTTCTATCAATTCCAGCGGCACCCGCCCCGGGTTGGCCAGGCGGTGCTTGTGCCCGAGGGGTATATAGGTCGATTCATTCTCGCTGAGGTTGAACACCTTGTTCTCGCAGGTGACTTCAGCAGTACCGCTGACAACAATCCAGTGCTCGGCCCTGTGGTGGTGTTTCTGCAGCGACAATTTCTGACCCGGCTGGACAATAATACGCTTCACCTGGAAGCGTTCGGCGCTGATCAGAGACTCATAGGAACCCCAGGGTCGGTAAACCCGCGAATGCACATTGGCCTCGTCGCGATTATCCTGCCGCAAGGTTGCCACCAGTTGTTTCACGTCCTGGACGTTGTCCCGCGAGGCTACCAGCACTGCATCGCTGGTCTCGACCACCACCAGGTCGTCGACACCGGTGGCCGCCAACAGGCGTGAGTCGCTGCGGAGGTAGTTGTTGTTGCAGTTGTGGGTGAGCACATCGCCCTGGATAACATTACCGGACTCATCCGCCTGCCCCACATCCCACAGTGCCGACCAGGCCCCGACATCGCTCCAGCCGCAGTCCAGGGAAACCACCGCACCGCGACGGGTTTTCTCCATGACCGCGTAGTCCACAGAATCTGCAGGACAGGATTCAAAGGCAGCGCGCTCCAGGCGGACAAAATCCAGGTCGGCCTCGGCTCCGTCCAGTGCGGCATGGCAAGCAGCCAACATGGCCGGCGCAAGCGCTTTAAGTTCATCGAGGAAATCTTTCGCGGCAAACAGGAACATACCGCTGTTCCAGAGGTAATCACCACTGTCGAGGTAAGACTGGGCAGTCGCGGCATCCGGTTTCTCCACGAAGCGCTCGATGGCGTGCAAGCCATCCTGGATTGCCTCGCCGCGGCAGATGTAGCCGTAACCCGTCTCAGCGCTGGTAGGCACCACGCCAAAGGTGACCAGGCGGCCCGATTCGGCTAGCGGCAGTGCCCGGGCAACTGCCGCGCGAAAGGCTGCACGATCCTGGATCAGGTGATCCGCCGGCAATACCAGCAAGATCGCTTCGGGGTCCGATGCAAGCGCTCGGATTGCCGCCACCGCTACCGCCGGGGCGGTATTGCGGCCGCTGGGCTCAAGTACGATCTCACCGCCGGCTACCCCAATCTCGCGAAGCTGCTCGGCCACGATGAAGCGATGTTCCTCGTTGCAGACAACCATGGGGCTGTCGCTGTCCAGATCCGCAACCCGCCGCAGGGTATCAACCAGCATCGATTGATCACCCGCCAGCGGCAGGAACTGCTTGGGATAAGCTTCGCGCGAAACGGGCCAGAGCCTGCTTCCTACTCCACCCGACAGGAGAACAGGTTTTAACATTGACAGTCCTTATTAATGCACCCAGGGAGCCTGCCGACAACAGGTCCGAATCCAGAGCGGGCCATCGTAATCGGAGGCGCCTATCTTAACGCACGCTGGACATGTGGTCATCAGGGATTAGAATGGGCAGCCCCCCAACACTGTCAATGGATTTACCATGACTGCAAAGAGCGCATACGAGAAACAGGAGCTGGTCGCCTGCGGTGAAGGCGAACTGTTCGGGCCGGGCAATGCCCAGCTGCCACTGGACAATATGTTGATGCTGGACCGTATCGTTCGCATCAGTTCCGAGGGTGGTGAGCACGGTAAAGGCGAAATCGTCGCCGAACTGGATATCAGCCCCGATCTCTGGTTTTTCGATTGCCATTTCCGCGGTGACCCGGTCATGCCCGGTTGCCTTGGACTGGATGCCATGTGGCAGCTGGTGGGCTTTTTCCTGGGCTGGCGGGGTAATCCTGGCCGGGGACGGGCACTGGGAGCAGGCGAGATCAAATTCACCGGCCAGATATTGCCAAGTGCCACAAAAGTGGTCTACAACATTAATATGAAACGTGTGATCGAAAGGAAACTGGTCATGGGCATAGCCGATGGTACGGTTTCCGTTGATGGGCGGGAAATCTACAGCGCCAAGGACCTGCGCGTGGGCCTGTTCCAGTCTACCGATTCTTTTTAGGCGATTATCATGACTAGACGAGTAGTGGTAACAGGCCTGGGCATCACGTCCTGCCTGGGTACCGATGCGGCTTCAGTTAGCGAATCCCTGCAAGAAGGCCGCTCCGGCATCAGTTTTCAGCAGGAGTACCTGGACATCGGCATGAAGAGTCATGTGGCCGGTTCCATCGATATCGACCTGAGCGAACACATCGACCGCAAACAATTGCGGTTTATGGGACCCGCCGCGGCCTACGCCTACCTGTCGATGCAGCAGGCTATTACCGACGCCGGGCTGGAGGAAGACCAGGTATCCAATGTGCGGACCGGGATCATAGCCGGTTCCGGCGGCGCCTCATCTTCCAGCCAGGTCGAAGCGGCCGACATCCTGCGCGACCGGGGCTTGCGCCGGGTCGGACCCTACCGGGTCACGCAGACCATGGCGAGCACCGTTTCTGCCTGCCTGGCGACGCCGTTCAAGATCAAGGGCCTCAATTATTCGATCTCCTCGGCCTGTTCCACCAGTGCCCACTGTATCGGCAATGGTATGGAGCAGATCCAGTTGGGTAAGCAGGACATCATCTTCGCCGGTGGTGGCGAGGAGTTGCACTGGACCCTGAGTTCCCTGTTTGACGCCATGGGTGCCCTGTCGACCAAGTATAACGAGACCCCGGAGCGTGCCTCCCGTGCTTACGATGCCGATCGCGATGGCTTCGTAATCGCCGGTGGTGGCGGCATGCTGGTGCTCGAGGAACTGGAACACGCCCAGGCCCGCGGCGCGAAAATCTATGCCGAACTGGTGGGCTATGGGGCAACTTCCGATGGCTACGATATGGTCGCCCCCTCCGGCGAGGGCGCGGTGCGCTGCATGCAGCAGGCGCTGGCCACGGTCGACGGCGACATCGACTACATCAACGCCCATGGCACCAGCACACCTGCCGGCGACATCCAGGAGCTGAAGGCCGTCAAGGAAGCCTATGCTGGCAGCAGCATTCCGCTGGTGGGTTCGACCAAGTCACTGTCGGGGCATTCCCTGGGGGCTGCAGGTGTGCAGGAAGCCATCTACTCCCTGCTGATGATGCAGGGGGATTTTGTGGCCGCCTCCGCGAATATCGAAAACCTCGACCCGGAAGCCGAAGGCATGCCCATTGCTATCGAGCGCAAGGATGCCGCCGGTCTGCAGCGCGTCATGTCGAACAGCTTTGGTTTCGGCGGTACCAACGCCTCACTGGTTTTTCAGCGGTTTAGCTGATCGAGCAGCAATACCTCCACGGTATCCCCACGATTGACCGCGGTACCGGGGGGAATTACCGCCAGGGCATTCGCCCAGCTGACGGAACTCAGCACTCCCGAACTCTGGTTTGGGTGTAGCTCGGCAACCAGGTCGCCACCTTCTGCACTGACCCGGGCGCGCATATATTCCAGTCGGGAGCCAGGCCGCTTGAGCTCGAAGTCTGCGCGGGCCGGCAATGACAGCGGCTCTGCGGCTGTTGCTCCCTGGCAGCGCAGCAACCAGGGCCTCACAATCAGCGAAAAGGTCACAAAAACCGCGGCCGGATTGCCGGGCAAGCCGAAAAACGGGGTGCCCCCGATACGGCCATAGGCCAGCGGTTTGCCGGGTTTGACGCGCAACTTCCAGAGTTTCAGCTCGCCCAGTGCTTCAACCTGGTTCTTGACATGGTCTTCCTCACCGACGGAAACACCACCGGAGCTGATGACACAGTCGGCGGCCTCGGCCGCCGCGCCAAGCACTGCTGCAGTTTCCTCCGCGGTATCCGGGACTATGCCAAAATCCCTGACCGCGAAACCCAGCTCGGTCAGCAGCCCCTGCAGTGTGTAACGATTTGAGTTGAAGATCTGTCCCGCCTGCAGGTCGCTGCCAGAGCCCGGTTCAACCAGCTCGTCACCGGTGGAAAGAATGGCAGCCACCAGGCGACGCCATACGGGAACCTCGGCCAGGCCGACGGAGGCCAGCACACCGAGATCTTCGCCGCGCAAACGACGGCCTGCAGGCATCACCAGGTCCCCGACATCGATATCCTGGCCGCGCGGGCGGATGTTTTCCCCGGGAGAGACTGCCTTCGTAAGCCGCAGTCTCCCGTCCTCCACGTCGCAGTTTTCCTGCATCACCACGGCGTCGGCGCCGGGCGGAACGGGCGCGCCGGTGAAAATTCGTGCGGCGGTACCGGAGCTCACCTCAGTGCCGCTGGTACCGGCGGGTATGCGCTGGGTAATTTCCAGCTCGCGACCGGACTCCTCCGCGCGCAGGGCGTAGCCGTCCATGGCACTGTTGTCATCGTGTGGTACTGCCACCTGGCTGTAGACATCTGCGGCCAGCACCCGACCCAGCGCCTGGCCGAGTTCGCAGTTTTCGGGCTCCGTACACGGCCGGGCGTCGGCCAGGATCAACTGCAGGGCATCGGCAAGCTCGGTCAGGCCCGACACGGCGTTAGTGGGAACTCTTGCGGGTGCGGATGACGCCCACAAAATTGCAGGGTCGGTAGGTGCTGTCCAGCTGGTCGCGGATCAAACCTTCCCAGGCGGTGCGACAGGCGCCGGTCGAACCCGGCATACAGAAAATCACCGTGTCGTTGGCGAGGCCGCCAATCGCGCGGGATTGTACCGTGGAAGAGCCGATTTCTTCGTGGGAGAGATAACGGAAAATCTCACCGAAACCGTCGATATGCTTGTCAAAGAGTGGCCCAACCGCTTCCGGTGTGCTGTCACGGCCGGAAAAGCCCGTACCGCCGGTGATTAGCACCGCGTCGACATCGTCGGCGGCGATCCAGCGCGAAACGATGGCGCGAATCTGGTAGATGTCGTCGATCACTATGGCTTTCTCGGCGAGTCGGTGTCCGGCGCTGCCCAGCGATTCAACCAGGTACTGGCCGGAGGTATCATCGGCCTCCGTGCGGGTATCCGATACGGTCAAAACGGCCACATCAAGCGCTTGCATCTGAGTGTCTGTAGCTTTCGCCACCGGCCACCTCCCTGGTCTGGGTTTCTGCATAATACTGTTTCACATACCCGGCGACACTGGCGCGCCAGGGTTGTTGCTTGATCGCAAAAGTATCCCGGATTTTGCTGCAATCCAGGTGACGGGCGATCTGCTCTTCCGTTTCCTCGGCCACTTCGAGCTCGGTACCACCGGGCGAAAACTCCTGGTACTGGGACGCTGCTGCCAGCAACACCTCGGCAAATTCATAGCAGTTGGTACTGTCAGAGCTGCAGTAATGATAAATTCCCCAGCTTTCCAGGCCGCAATTGAACTGGTCCAGCATGCCCGAGATTACCCGGGCTGCATCTTCGGTGGCCACCGGGCAACCCCGCTGCCGCCGCTTGAGATCGAGATTACCTCCCGCCCGGAGCTGGCCCAGCATATGGGTTATGACGTTCATGCCCTGTGGCGAGAATACGGGCCCCATCCGCAGAATCACGTGGCGCTCTGCATTGTCGCGGACAGCGGTCTCACCGGCCACGAGCAACTGCGCAATAGTAGATTCCGCATCCGGGTAATCGTCCTCCCGGTAGGGCCGCTCCTCCACGCCGGAAAACACACGGGCACAGGAGAGGTGCATAAACGGCTGCTTGAGGGCCTGGCTGGCACGCGCCAGCCACAGGCTGCGGTCGATATCGATGTCGTGTACGCGGATAGCGCCGTCGGCAGCGGCCTGCAGACGGGCATCGACCACGAAATCGCTCTCGGCCCGACGCAGGCTTTTCTTCGCCTGGCGTTCGCTTTTCCAGCGGCAGTCCGACTTGGGCAGTCCGACGAACTCGGTGCCGCGCAGCGTCAGGTAGTCGACCAGCGACAGGCCGACGGGGGTATCTGCTCCAATGATGAGGACACGCACCGGTCGACCAAAACCCCGCTAGAACGGGATATCGTCGTCGAAATCTTCGAAATCTGCCGCCGGCGCCGCCTGCGCGGCAGCGCCGCCCTGGGGTGCCGCCGCCGCGGCCGCAGGAGCCGCTGCAGGTGCCTGGTTAAAGCCCTGGTCGGGGTAGGGAGCGGCCTGACCGCCACCGCGGCTATCGAGCATCTGCATTTCGTTGGCGACGATTTCTGTGGTGTATTTGTCCTGGCCGGACTGGTCCTGCCACTTGCGGGTTCGAAGCGAACCCTCGACGTAGACCTTGGAACCCTTGCGCAGGTACTCACCGGCGATTTCCGCAAGCCGATTGAAGAACACCACCCGGTGCCACTCGGTACGCTCCTGGGGCTGGCCGGTTTGTTTGTCCTTCCAGCTCTCGGAGGTGGCCAGGGAAATATTGGTCACGGCGCCCCCGGAGGGCATGTACCGGGTCTCCGGATCGTTGCCGAGATTGCCGATCAGGATGACTTTATTGATTCCGCGAGCCATGTGAATATCCTCTAATTATTGAACCGAAAACTATAACAACCCCGCCTGCCAATTGCGACAGGACGGTACATCAAATACGTGCAAGTCAGGCCTGGATGTCGTCCAGCAGGCCCGGATCGAAGGTCGAATCGTCTACTTTCAGGTAGAGCGTGTATTCCTCTTCCAGCAGGAGCAGGTCTTCCACGCCCGCAGCGGACTGCAGCACCGCCAGGTGCCGCTGCCGATGGGCTTCTTCACGCGGGAGTCGAACCACGTGATTGGTGAGATCGCGCGGTGTGTGCATTCCGGCGGTAAGTGCGGCCCAGGCCAGGGCGACCACCGCACAACAGGCGAAAACGGCACCGCTGCCCCCGTACTGCATCGCCAGCCCGCCACAGGCACCGCCGGCGAAGGCGCCGAGAAACTGGAAACTCGAGTAAACACCGAGGGCCGTGCCCTTGCCGCCGGCATACACGGTCTTGCTTACCAGGGAGGGCAAGCTGGCCTCCAGGTAATTGAAACCGGCAAAGAACAGCCAGAGGCCCAGATACAAGCCCCAATCGCCCCAGGGACCGCTGATCGGCCACTGGGCCGCGCAGATACCGGCGATCGCCAGAAAAAAGGCCAGCTTCAGGCGACCGGTCCGCTCGGCCAGGATCATCAGGGGCACCATGCCCGCTATCGACAATGCCAGGGTCGGCAGGTAAACCTGCCAGTGGGCGCTGCGATCGATGCCCAGATCCCGCTCCAACACCAGTGGCAGAGCGACGAACACCGCCATCAGGATAAAATGCAGCGCAAACACCCCGATATTCAGACGCATCAGGGCACCATCGAGCAGGGATCGCCGGATCAGACCGGGTACCGTGCCAACCTCGCCCTGGAGGCGACGCACCTGGCTGACCCTGGGTACCGCGAAGACGACAATAAAAATGCCCAGCAGAGCCAGTGCAGCCGTCACATAAAACACCAGGCTGAGACCGCCCGAGGCCGCCAGCACCGGCCCGATAACCAGGGCCACTGCAAAGGAGGCACCGATGCTCATACCCACCACCGCCATGGCCTTGGTGCGCTGGGAATCGCTGGTCAGGTCCGCCACCAGGGCCATAACGGTGCTGGCGATGGCGCCCGCGCCCTGCAGGAATCGCCCCAGCACTATTCCCTGCACGGTCTCGGCCTGGGCTGCCACCAGGCTGCCCAGGGCAAACACGAGTAATCCGCCGATAATTACCGGCAGACGGCCGATGCGATCGGAGAGCAGGCCGAGCGGTATCTGTAACAGGGCCTGGGCCAGGCCATAGGCACCCAGCGCCAGCCCCAGCATCAGTGCCGTACCCCCCGGCATGTCTGAGGCGTACAGGGACAGCAGCGGCAACACCATGAACAGGCCCAGCATGCGAAAGCTGTACAGGCCAGACAAGGCAGTCACGGTGCGCCGTTCCAGCGCGGTCATGGGAGTGTCGGTAATCAAGTGGATTATTCGTTGGAAAATGCCGCGCGCATAGTACCAGTTCCAGGCCGGGGAAACATCCACCGGCGCCGCCGGCGCGTAAAAATGGGGCCTGACTTTGCGTCGGCACAAGCCGTGCCCGTATAATTTAGGGTTTGGTTTCCCACCGGCGAAAGCCGGCTTTTCTGTTAAAGGTGGCAAATGGACGAGATTCAGGTTCGCGGGGCACGCACCCACAACCTCAAGAACATCGATCTGGATATCCCCAGGGACAAACTGATTGTCATTACCGGCCTGTCCGGCTCGGGCAAGTCCTCCCTGGCCTTCGATACCCTGTATGCCGAGGGCCAACGCCGCTACGTGGAGTCCCTGTCCACCTACGCGCGGCAGTTTCTCTCCATGATGGAGAAGCCCTACCTGGACCACGTGGAGGGCCTGTCACCGGCCATTTCCATCGAGCAGAAGTCAACTTCCCACAATCCGCGCTCGACGGTGGGCACGATCACCGAGATTTACGACTACCTGCGACTGCTGTTTGCCCGGGTCGGTGACCCGCACTGCCCCGACCACGACCTGACGCTGGAAGCACAAACAGTTAGCCAGATGGTCGACTCGGTACTGGCACTGCCGGAAGGCTCAAAACTGATGCTGTTGGCGCCGGTGGTTCGCGAGCGCAAGGGCGAGCACCTGCATGTCTTCGAAGAGCTGCGCGCTTCCGGTTTTGTCCGCGCCCGCATAGACGGCATCGTGACCGACCTCGACGACACCCCGGAACTGGAAAAGAACAAGAAACACACCATCGAGGTGGTGGTGGATCGTTTCAAGGTGCGCGACGACCTCGGTATCCGGCTGGCCGAGTCCTTCGAGACGGCGCTGCAGCTGACCGACGGCATTGCCTCGATCAGTTATATGGACGGCGACGGCGAGGACATCCTGTTCTCCGCCCGTTTCGCCTGCCCCAAATGCGGCCACAGTATCAGCGAGCTGGAGCCCAAGCTGTTTTCCTTCAACAACCCGGCAGGGGCCTGCAGCAGCTGCGACGGCCTGGGCGTCAAACAGTATTTCGATGCCGACCGCATCGTCCTGCACCCGGAAGCGAGCCTGGCCGAAGGGGCTATCCGCGGCTGGGACCGCCGCAATGTCTACTACTTCCACATGCTGACCTCGCTGGCCGAGCACTACGGTTTTGACATCGATACGCCCTTCGAGAAGCTGAGCAAGAAGCACCGACAGATAATCCTCAACGGCAGTGGCAAGGATGAAGTCTGCTTTTCCTACATCAATGACCGCGGCGACGTCTTCCAGCGCACCCACCCCTTCGAGGGCATCATTCCGAATATGGAGCGCCGCTACCGGGATACTGAATCCCAGTCGGTGCGCGAGGACCTGGCCAAGTTTCTCAGCACCCAGAATTGCCCGAGTTGCGACGGCACACGCCTGTGCCGGGACGCGCGCCACGTCTTCGTGGATGAACGCAGCCTGCCCTCGGTCGTGGATATGCCCGTGGGCGACGCCCAGGACTACTTCGAGGCGCTGGAACTGCCGGGCCGCAAGGGCGAGATCGCCGACAAGATCCTCAAGGAGCTGCGCGCCCGCTACCGTTTCCTGGTGGATGTCGGCCTCAATTACCTGACCCTGAACCGCAGTGCGGAGACCCTGTCCGGTGGCGAAGCACAGCGAATCCGGCTCGCCTCCCAGATCGGCGCCGGCCTCGTCGGCGTGATGTATATTCTCGACGAACCCTCGATCGGCCTGCACCAGCGAGATAATGAGCGCTTACTTAACACGCTTACCCACCTGCGCGACCTGGGCAACACGGTACTCGTGGTTGAGCATGACGAGGACGCCATTCGCACCGCCGATCACATTATCGATATCGGCCCCGGGGCCGGCGTACACGGCGGCGAGATCGTCGCCCAGGGCAAGCTCAAGGACATCCTCGGTTGCAAGGATTCCCTGACCGGCGCCTACCTCTCGGGCAAGCGCTGCATCGAGATTCCCGCACAGCGCACACCGGCAGATCCCAAGCGGCAACTGCTGCTACACGGTGCCAGCGGCAACAACCTGTGCGACGTGAACCTGGAAATTCCCGTGGGCCTGATGACCTGCGTTACCGGTGTCTCGGGCAGCGGCAAATCGACGCTGATCAACGCCACCCTCTACCCCATCGCTGCCACCGAACTGAATGGCGCCAGCACCCTTAGCCCCTCGGCCCACACTGGCATAGAAGGACTGGAACTGATCGACAAGTGCATCGATATCGACCAGAGCCCAATCGGCCGCACCCCCCGCTCCAATCCGGCGACATACACCGGCATTTTCACACCGGTGCGGGAACTGTTCGCGGGTACCCAGGAGGCTCGCTCACGGGGTTACAAGCCAGGCCGCTTCAGCTTCAACGTCAAGGGCGGACGCTGTGAGGCCTGCCAGGGCGATGGCGTGACCAAGGTCGAGATGCACTTCCTGCCGGATATCTATGTGCCCTGCGATGTCTGTAAGGGCAAGCGTTACAATCGCGAGACCCTGGAGATCCGCTATAAGGGCCGCAATATTCACGAGGTACTGGAGATGACCGTGGAAGATGCGCTCGAGTTCTTCGCCCCGGTCCCCGCCATCGCCAAGAAGCTGCAAACCCTGATGGATGTGGGCCTGTCCTATATCCGCCTGGGCCAGGCCGCCACCACCCTCTCCGGCGGCGAGGCGCAGCGGGTCAAGCTGTCACGGGAGCTGTCCAAGCGCGACACCGGCAATACCCTGTACATCCTCGACGAACCCACCACGGGTCTGCATTTCCAGGATATCCAGCAGTTGCTGGCGGTTCTGCACCGGCTGCGCGACCACGGCAACACGGTGATCATCATCGAGCACAACCTCGACGTGATCAAAACCGCTGACTGGGTGGTCGACCTGGGACCGGAGGGCGGCAGCGGTGGCGGCGAGATAATCGCCACCGGCACCCCGGAACAGGTCGCTGCCAGCAAGGGGTCCTTCACCGGACAGTTCCTGAAGCCGATTCTGCAGCCCGGCAGGGGCCAAAGCGTGAAGGCAAAGGGTACGAAAGAAAAGGCCGCCTAGAGCGACAGCTTTTTAAGGAGCCCTCAGCGAAAGCGAGAGCTAAAGCGAAAGCTTTTTAAATAGTCTGTCCGGGATCAGCTTGATCACCAGCATGATGTAGCGCCAGAACCAGGGCAGGTAGACGATGCCGCCGCCCTTTTCGCTGGCGTGCAATATGCCCCGGGCGATCTGCTCCGGTTGCGCCCACAACAGGCCCTTCTTGAAGCCGGCGGTCATCGGTGTATCGACAAATCCCGGTTTGATGGTCAGCACGGTCACGCCCTGTTTTGACAGGCGATTGCGCAGGCCGTCGGTGTACACGGTCAAGGCCGCCTTGGCCGCGCCATAGACGTAGTTACTCTGGCGCCCGCGGTCTCCGGCGACCGAGGACAATACCGCTATAGTGCCGCTGCCCTGTTGCTCGAAACGTGCGCTGAATGCCGCCAGCAGCGCCAGCGTACTCTCGACGTTTACCGCCAGCTCATGCCGGGTCGCCTGCGGGTCATCGCGCACCGATTCGTGCTCGGGCAGGGATCCGTGGGCAACCAGGAGCATCGCCAGACCCTCACCCCACAGTTGCGCTGCCAGGGCTGCGTAGTCCTGAGTGACCGCCGCGTCATAGTCGTGCAACTCGGTTCCCGCTGCCCCGCGCAGCTGGAGGTCCTGGGCGAGGGATTGCAGGCGCTCGGTATTGCGACCCAGCAGGACCAGGTAATTCCCGCGCTCCGCCAGTAGTCGCGCCGTGGCGCCGGCAATGGCGGACGTCGCACCCACAATAAGTACACGTTTCATCAGGGGGTCTCCGTTACCCGCTCCCAGAACAGGGATTTCAGGCGGGGATCGCGATAGTTTTCAAGGGTTTCCCAGGCCGGGTAGGCACGGCGAAAATCGGCGCCGGTCATATGGGCATCCTTGGCCGGGTAGATTGCACCGCCAACGGCTGCCACCACCGCATCCAGGTGTTTGAATAGATCCAGGGTGCGCTCTCCGCGCCAGGGGAAGTCCAGCGCCAGGGTAGCGCCGGGCCGTGGAAAGGAGAGCAGGCCCGGCGATTTCAGGTCGCCGAACATCTTCAGTACGGCAAGAAATGACCCCTCCCCGGCTCGGCGGATCACTGTCAGCAGTTCCTCGACTGCCGCGGGCTCCACCACGCACTGGTACTGGCGAAAACCGCCCCGCCCGTAGAGCCGGTTCCAGTGACCGACCCGGTCCAGGGGAAACATCCAGCCGCGGAAACTCTTTTCGGCCGCCACACGGGGGCGCAGCTGTCGGTGAAAGTAGAGGCTGTTGAACGCTTTCAGAGTCAGGCGGTTGATCGGCGAGAACGGCGGCGCAAAGGGTACCGCGAGCATTGAACCCGCGGACTCTGCGGGATCGGATCGCTGGTTGTGGTTGGCGCGGGTGAAGTGGCCGCGGGTGGACTTACTCAGGCAATCGATCCAGGCGACGGTATACTCATAGTCCGTGTCAGAAGCCTGGCTCAACTCGAAAAACTCCGCCAGCTCGGCAAAGCGGATGTTCTCCGTGTCCAGCCACGGACCTGCCACCGGAGCCAGTTGCAGCTCAGCCTCCACGATACACCCGGTAAGCCCGAGACCACCGATGGTGGCAGCGAACCATTCGCTGTTGTCCTCGGCGGAGCAAGAGCGGGTTTCACCATCCGAGCGCTGCAGCAGCAGGCTGCGCACATGGGCGCCAAAGGTTCCCGCACGGTGATGGTTTTTACCGTGAATATCATTGGCAATAGCCCCGCCCACGGTCACATAACAGGTACCCGGCACCACCGGCAGCACCCAACCGCGGGGCAGGCTCCAGCTCAGGATGTCGCCCAGGCAAACACCCGCCTCGCAGCGCAAAATACCGGTTTCATTATCGAAAGCCAGCAATCGATCGAGGCCGCGGGCGGCGAGAACGGTCCCGTTCGCGGCAAGTCCGACATCCCCGTAGCTTCGGCCGCAACCGACGGCAAGTCCCGCCCGGGGCAGCTTTGCGGCCAGTTCATCGCGCCAGCTCAGGGGCAGAAGTTCCTGTCCCTCCGCGGGTAATCCCCCCCAGGAGCGCATCAGTGGGCCAGGATGAACAAAGCGGCCAGGATAACCGCACAGGAAAGACTGAAAGGGTCGCGTACCGCAAATACGATAGGGTCATCCTGTACCCTGCCGCGGTGCGCGGCAAACCACATGTGGCTGGTCCAGAACAGCATGACCGGGCAGATCAGCCACAGGTACCGCAGGCTGGTGTAAAACTGGCGCACCGCATCGCTATTGATGTACAAGGCCAGTACCAGCACCGAACAATAGGCACTGCCACCGCCCAGTGCTGCCAACAACATACTGTCGCCCGCCTGGTAACCGCGGCCGGCACCGACGCTGCCGCCTTGCTCAAGCTCGCGCAACTCGGTGAAGCGCTTAATCAGGGCCAGGCTGAGAAAAATGAACATGGAAAAGGCCAGCAGCCAGAACGAGAGCGATATGCTCACAGCCGCACCCCCGGCGATTATGCGCAAGGTATAAAGGCCGGCCAGGATCACCACATCGACCATGGCAATCCGCTTCAGCCAGGTTGAATAGGCAAGTGTTACCAGGAAATACAGCCCCAGGACCTGCAGGAAGAACAGCGGCAACTGCAGGGCCAGTAGCAGGGAAATCACCAGCAGAAGCGGCGCCACAAGCATTGCAGAAAGAATGTCCAGATCACCACTGGCCAGGGGTCGGAAGCGCTTCCGCGGATGCCGGCGATCGTGGGGCAGGTCCATCATGTCATTGATCAGGTAGACCGCACTGGCACAACAGCAAAAGGCGAGGAAGGCCAGTGCGGCGTCGCCCAGCAAGCGGGTGTCCCCGTAGGCATGGCCCGCCAGCAAGGGCACAAATATCAGCAGGTTCTTCAGCCACTGGTGCAGGCGCAAGGCCCGCATCCAGGTTACCAGGCCCGATGCGGGGTGGGAGAATTCGCGTGCCACCGACATACGACGTTCGACCCGGCGCCGGAATCCCTCACTGCGCGAGGCCACCATCACCTGGTCGGCGGCCTCCCAGACCGGCAAATCCGCACGGCTGTTACCAATGTAGTCGTAACCCTTCTCTCCAAAGCGGGCAACCAGCATCGTGCGCTTGTTGTGCGAGGTACGGTTAACCTTGCCGTCGCTGCCCAGCACCTCGGAGAAGCAACCCAGGTGCTCAGCGACCGGCCCGGCGAGTTCCGAGTCCGACCCGGTGGCCAGCACCGTGTGACGACCGCCGGCAAATTGCTGACGCACGTAAACCAGCACCGGGTCGAGGTAGGGCAAATCCTCGGCGTCGATGGTGACCCGCTCGGCGATACGGCGCTTGAGAACGGCGCGACCGGACAGGAGCCACCAGGCTATGGCGAACAGGTAAAAGGGGTTACGGCGTAGCAATGCCACCACAGACTCGGCGAAGAGGTCCGTGCGCAGCAAGGTACCATCCAGGTCCACCGCCAGTGCGGTATCTTCCTTGCGATCTGAATCCATGGGCCGAAAGTATACCAGCAGAGCCGGGCATCGAGCGCCCCGGCCTCACACCCGTCGCACTGCTGCCCGCTGGACAACTGCCGGGCGGGGAGTGTCTACCTGCCCCTCTTCGAAGGCGATAATTTCAAACTCTTCGGATGTCACGCGACGCAGCTCTCCCGGCGCCAACAGGAAATCCGGGTTGCTGGGCTTGCCGAACTTTTCATTGCCCAGGGCAAAAGTCTCGTAGAGCAGCCAACCGCCGGGAGCTACTGCCGCAACAATGTACGGGAACAAGGGTCGGTGCAGGTAATTGGTAACCACTACCACGCCAAACTGACGCTCACCCAGGGGCCACGGGCTGCCATCTTCAAGATCCGCCTCGATGAGTTCCACATTGCGCTCATCGCCCAGCTCCCTCACCCGGGAGATATCCCTGTCCAGCAGGACAAGCCGGTGGCCGCGGGCAAGAAAAAGCCGTCCGTGACGGCCGCTGCCGCAGGCAAGGTCCAGTACTTCAGCCGCGGGGTCTACCCGTTCACAGAAGCGTTCCACCCAGGCGGAGGGCGGGCTTATCTCACTGTGCGCAGGTTTCGTCATCGGTCTCCGCCAGCGCCGCCCGCTCGGCATATTTGCGGTGCTGGCGACGGTGCAGCCCGATATCCATGCCCAGCTTGAGGACGACCAGCAACAGCAGCAGGGCCAGGTTTTCACCGAGGGCCATGATCGCCATCCCGCCAAAGATGATGGTGATATGCAGCACGACGATGCGGCCGTAGGGTTCGCCCATCAGCTGGTTGATGGTCGCCGTTTCGCGTTCGCCGCCGACAATGAAATTCTGGAAGAAGGAAATACCATGGCTGATGTAGAGGGCCATGAAGGCCACCATCCAGGCCGGCGGTGCATAACTGAGTACTTTGCGCACCACCTCCACCAGCAGCTGCACAAAAACCAGGAACAGGGGCCAGCTCTCACCCTCCATAATCGACATATTGTCGTCCACCAGCAGGGCCATGATGAACAGACCGTGTACCGCGCAGAATCCCCCGAAATGGATCAGGAAGAAGGCGCTGGAGAATATGCCGCCGATGGGAGAGACCAGCAGCATCTTGCAGATGGTGTAAAAACCCAGCACCAGGTTCTCGGACCAGTAGAGCACCACGAGGGCCGCGACATCCCAGTCAAACCAGATCACCCCGACAAGCGGCGCGAGGTTGACCAGTACCAGTGCCAGCAGGCTCACGGCAGCATCTCGTAGCCGAACAACTCGAAATCGCGGCGGAAGTGGTGATGGATCCTCTCCCGCGCCGCGCCGCTGATGGTCGCGGGGTCGAAATCGTCGCCATCGCTGACGTTGACCTGCTGCAAAGATGTGGCGGGTAACTCCAGGCGCTCACAGACTTTATCGAAGTCCGTCTGCAGGAATTCATAGCGACCAACGAAATCCACCAGCAGCTCACCACCGTGACTGTAGAGGAAATCCGATTGCTTGAGGAAAATCTGGCCCTCGTTGAAGGTTTCCATGAACTCATCGAAATCCTGGCCCCCGGCATAACGGGCATGGTGCGGATGGTCCGGGTTGCGTAATTCGGGCCGCTGCCGGAAACGGTACCAGGAGTACATCCAGGTATAGGGGTTGCGGACAAAGGCGAACTTGAAGAGGGACTCCATTTATGTGGCGCTGAGACCATCGGTGAACTCCATCGCCAGGGCGTGCTTGCCGAAGCTGTCGTCCCGGTAGGGGTCGTGGTAAGCCGCCAGAGCTTGTTCGATGCTGCTGCTGGCCGTTTTCGGAACGGCGATAAACAGAAATGCCTGTGATGTCGACAGTATCAATACCGCCACCTCTTGTTATCGGCGCAGTATAACCAAAAAAAAACCGGGCATTGCCCGGCTTTTTGATGGACTCCCACCGCGTGGAAGCGAGGGTGTCAGTCCTCGTCGTCCTCGAAGACTTCCACCTGCGGGCGATCAACCAGCTCGACATAGGCCATGGGGGCCTTGTCGCCGGCGCGATAGCCGCACTTGAGGATGCGGATGTAACCACCCGGGCGCTCCTGGTACCGCGGACCCAGCTCGGTGAAGAGTTTGCCGACGGCAGCCTTGTTACGCAGGCGATCGAAGGCCAGGCGACGGTTAGCCACGCTGTCCTTCTTGGCCAGCGTAATCAGCGGCTCTGCCACACGGCGCAATTCCTTGGCCTTGGGCACGGTGGTCTTGATCAGCTCGTGCTCCACCAGGGAGGCGGTCATGTTGCGGAACATGGCCTTGCGGTGGGAGCTGTTGCGATTTAACTGACGTCCACTATGACGATGACGCATTTTTCCAATCCTTTCGGTACAAAAGGGGTCAGAACCCTTTTTTATTTACCTGCTGTTCTAGTATCAAATTCCGAGACTAAAAAAGGGTTCTGACCCCTCTTAAGTCTCTTTTAGACGCTCAGTACCCGGTCATCATTTTTCAGGCTGGCCGGCGGCCAGTTGTCCAGACGCATTCCCAGGGACAGGCCACGGGATGCCAGCACGTCCTTGATCTCGGTCAGGGACTTCTTGCCCAGGTTCGGCGTCTTGAGCAGCTCGACTTCAGTGCGCTGCACCAGGTCACCGATGTAGTAAATATTCTCTGCCTTCAGGCAGTTGGCGGAACGAACCGTGAGCTCCAGGTCATCGACCGGACGCAACAGAATCGGATCGACTTCATCCTCTTCCTCAGCCATCTCTTCCTGCTTCTCGCTCTCGAGATCCACGAACACGGCCAGCTGCTGCTGCAGGATGGTCGCGGCGCGACGGATCGCTTCCTCAGGATCGATAGTACCGTTGGTCTCCAGGTCCAGGACCAGCTTGTCGAGGTCGGTGCGCTGCTCTACACGAGCCGCCTCTACCACGTAGGACACGCGGTGGATGGGGCTGTAGGTGGCGTCCAACTGCAGACGGCCAATGGCACGGGTTTCCTCTTCCGGGTTCTCACGGCTGTCTGCCGGTGAGTAGCCGCGGCCACGGGCAACCGTCAGGTTCATCTTGATCTCTGACTTGCCATTGAGGTGGCAAATCACGTGCTCCGGGTTGCGCACTTCTACCTCGTGATCAACCTGGATATCGCCGGCGGTAACTACGCCCGGACCCTTTTTGCTCAGGGTCAGCTCGGCGGTGTCCTTGCCGTGCAGAACCAGGGCAATGCCCTTGAGGTTCAGCAGGATCTCGATCACGTCTTCCTGTACACCTTCCATGGAGGTGTACTCGTGGTCGACACCGTCGATGTCCACTTCCGTGATGGCACAGCCGGGCATGGAGGACAGCAGGATTCGACGCAGGGCGTTACCCAGGGTGTGACCAAAACCGCGCTCCAGCGGCTCCAGCGTTACCTGTGCACGGGTTTCGCTCTTTTCATCGACATTGATAACACGCGGCGTTAAAAATTCGTTTACTGCAACTTGCATATGTGCACCTGTGAATACGTTATTCCGTTAGGGATTACTTGGAGTAAAGTTCGACGATCAGGTTCTCGTTGATATCCGAGCTCAGATCCTGACGGTCCGGATAGGCCTTGAAAGTACCTTCCAGCTTGTCGTTATTTACTTCAATCCACTCCGGCTCACCACGCTGGGCGGCCAGTGCCAGTGCCGACTGCACGCGCAGTTGCTTCTTGGCTTTTTCTCGCAGAGAAATCACGTCACCGGGGCTGACCTGGTATGACGGGATGTTCACGCTCTGCCCGTTTACCAGGATCGCGCGATGGGATACCAGCTGGCGTGATTCAGCGCGCGTGGCGCCAAAACCCATGCGATAGACGACGTTATCCAGTCGCGACTCCAGCAGGCGCAGCAGGTTTTCACCGGTGGCACCGCGCTGGCGAGCTGCTTCCTTGTAGTAGTTGCGGAACTGCTTTTCCAGTATGCCGTAGATACGACGTACCTTCTGCTTTTCACGCAGCTGAACACCGTAGTCCGACAGACGCCCGCGACGGGCACCGTGCTGACCGGGTGCGTTTTCGATATTGCACTTGCTCTCAAGCGCCCGAACACCGCTCTTCAGGAAGAGATCGGTACCTTCGCGGCGGGAAAGCTTGCACTTTGGTCCAATGTATCTTGCCATGTCTAATCCTGCCCTTATACGCGACGTTTCTTCGGGGGACGGCATCCGTTGTGCGGAATCGGAGTGACGTCGGTAATATTGCTGATCTTGAAACCGCAGGCGTTGAGTGCGCGTACAGCGGACTCACGGCCCGGTCCAGGACCCTTGACCTGTACATCCAGGTTCTGGAGACCGTATTCCTTGGCCGCCTCACCGGCGCGCTCAGCGGCCACCTGGGCTGCGAACGGGGTGCTCTTGCGTGAACCGCGGAATCCGGAACCACCAGCCGTGGCCCAGCTCAGGGTATTACCCTGGCGGTCGGTGATGGTAATAATGGTGTTGTTGAAGGATGCGTGTACGTGCGCAATCCCGTCTACGACGGTCTTGTTGACCTTTTTACGAGTGCTTTTGGCACCTGGCTTAGCCATAGTTACTTCCTACTTTAATATCAACACTGCAATCGATGCAGCTACACTAAATTGGATTCGTTTCTGTCTGTTTAGAACTGCTAACTCGAAGTAGCGCCTCCACAGTTTCTACGAAGCTCTTTGCCCCGGCCGACTTAACGGCGGATGGGCTTGCGCGGACCTTTACGGGTACGGGCATTGGTTTTGGTCCGCTGGCCGCGCAGGGGCAGGCTCTTGCGGTGACGCAGGCCGCGGTTGCAGCCCAGGTCCATCAAACGCTTGATGTTCATGCTGACTTCACGGCGCAGATCGCCCTCTACGGTCAGCTTGGCAACTTCGCTGCGCAGGGCATCCATCTGGTCTTCACCCAGATCGCCAATCTTGCTCTGCTCATCTACACCAGTGGCAGCACACAGCTGCCGCGCCTGGGTGCGACCCACGCCGTAGATGTAGGTTAAAGAGATAACAGCATGCTTGTTATCTGGTATGTTGACACCGGCTATACGAGCCATCCAAAGTCTCCAATCAGTTACGCCAGAACGCCATAAATGGCGCTTTGCGCACGAAATACCCGGCCGTGCCCCAGGCTCTTTCGAGGGGGGACGCGGCGCGAAAGGCGCAGCATTCTAGCGGTATAAATCCCAAAAATCAACACGTTACGCAAGCTACGTAATCAGCCCTGACGCTGCTTGTGGCGGGGTTCTGCGCTGCAGATGACCCGGACCACACCTTTGCGGCGGACGACTTTGCAGTTCCTGCACATTTTCTTTACGGAAGCACGTACTTTCATGACTTCTTCTCCAATTACCGGGCGCGTGGTAACAGTTCCCTGCTAGCGCACGCGGCCGGATCCTCCATAATTCTTCAAATTCGCCTTTTTCAGCACCGATTCGTACTGCTGCGACATCATGTGGCTCTGCACCTGGGCCATGAAGTCCATGACAACCACCACCACGATCAGCAGTGACGTACCGCCGAGGTAGAAGGGCACATTCCACATCACCACCAGGAACTGGGGCAGCAGGCAAACCAGCGCGATATAGGCGGCTCCGAAAACCGTCAGGCGCGTCAGCACACCATCGATATAGCTGGCGGTCTGGGCACCGGGCCGGATACCCGGCACAAAGGCGCCGGAGCGCTTCAGGTTATCCGCCACTTCCTCCGGGTTGAACATCAACGCGGTGTAGAAGAAGCAGAAAAATACAATCAGTACCGTGAACAACAGGATGTTCAGGGGCTGACCCGGGCCGATCGCCAGTGCAATCTCCTGCAGCCAGTCGGCTTCGCCGCCACTGCCGAACCACTGGGCAATGGATGCCGGGAACAGCAGGATGGAACTGGCGAAAATCGCCGGGATAACGCCGGACATGTTCACCTTCAGGGGCAGGTGGCTGCTCTGGGCCTGGTACTGGCGCCGGCCCTGCTGCCGCTTGGCGTAATTGACCGTGATACGGCGCTGGCCGCGCTCGATAAACACGATCATGTAGATCACGGCTAGTGCCAGGGCCAGGATAAACAGCAGTACCAGGATATTCAGTTCGCCCTGGCGTGCTGATTCCAGCGACTGGCCGATGGCAGCCGGCAGCCCGGCCACGATGCCGGCGAAAATCAGCAGGGAAATACCGTTGCCCACACCCTTCTCGGTGATCTGCTCGCCCAGCCACATCATAAATACCGCGCCGGTTACCAGCGAGGTAATGGCCACGATGTAGAACAACAGGCTGACGCTGTAGGCCATACCCTGGTTGGCCATACCGACGGACATGCCGGTTGCCTGGATGAAGGCCAGGACCACGGTGAGGTAACGCGTGTACTGGCTGATCTTGCGGCGGCCCGACTCGCCTTCCTTTTTCAGCTGCTCGAGCTGCGGTGATACCGCCGACATCAGCTGCATGATAATCGAGGCCGAGATATAGGGCATGATGCCCAGCGCCAGGATACTCATGCGCTCCAGGGCGCCACCGGTGAACATATTGGCCAGCCCCAGGATGGTGCCCTGGTTCTGGTTGAAGAGCGCCGCAATCTGGTCCGGGTTGATTCCGGGCACGGGGATATGGGTACCGATGCGATAGATAATTATCGCCATCAATACAAAACGAAGGCGAGCAAACAGCTCGCCTAGTCCCGCGGTATTTACACCCGGCAGATTAGGACTACCCATTTATTCCTCGATCTTTCCGCCTGCTTTCTCGATGGCTTCACGGGCACCCTTGGTGACCGCAAGACCTTTGACCGTGACCGCCTTGTCCAGTTCGCCGGACAGGAATACGCGAGCACGCAAAACGTTCTGCTTGACCAGGTCAGCGGCCTTGAGCGCATCCAGGTCGATCACATCCGCCTCGACCTTACCCAGCTCACCAACACGGATCTGGGCCGTGGTGCTGGCAATACGAGAGGTAAAGCCATACTTGGGCAGGCGCTTCTGCAGCGGCATCTGGCCGCCCTCGAAACCGGGCTTGACGCTGCCGCCAGAGCGGGATTTCTGGCCCTTGTGACCACGACCTGCAGTTTTGCCGTAGCCGCTGCCAATGCCGCGGCCGACGCGCTTTGCGTTCTTCCTGGAACCCGGAGCCGGGCTCAGAGTATTCAGTCGCATGGATTCAGACATTGCTTACTCCTCCACCCGTAACATGTAGTTCACCTTGTTGATCATGCCGCGCACAGAGGGAGTGTCTTCAACCTCAACGGTATGACCGATGCGACGCAGACCCAATCCCGCAATACAGGCCTTATGGTTCTTCAGGCGCCCGTTAATGCTGCGAATCTGCGTGACTTTAATCTTTGCTACTTTAGCTTTAGCCATGACTCTGCCAATCTGGTCCTAAATATCTCTTAACTCAAAATCTCTTCGACGGTTTTGCCGCGCTTGGCTGCAACACCTTCCGGAGAGACCATATCCTGCAGGCCCTTGAAGGTCGCGCGCACGACATTTACCGGGTTGGTAGAGCCGTAGCACTTGGCCAGTACGTTGTGTACGCCGGCGATTTCCAGAACCGCACGCATCGCACCACCGGCGATGACACCGGTACCTTCAGAGGCAGGCTGCATGTAGATCTTGGAAGCGCCGTGACGCGCCTTGATCGGGTACTGGATGGTGCCGTCGGCCAGTTCTACCTGGATCATGTTACGACGCGCATTTTCCATCGCCTTCTGGATAGCGACAGGCACTTCACGCGCCTTGCCGCGACCAAAACCGACTTTGCCATTGCCGTCGCCAACCACGGTCAGGGCGGTGAAACCGAAAATACGGCCACCCTTGACCACCTTGGCCACACGGTTCACCTGGACCAGCTTCTCCTGCAGGCCTTCGGTGTTGTCATCTTTCTTACGATCGTTGTACGCCATTTCGCTAAACCCTAGAATTCCAGTCCATTTTCACGCGCGGCTTCGGCCAGGGCCTTGACCCGCCCGTGATACTTGTAGCCAGCGCGGTCAAAAGCTACTTTCTCGACGCCGGCTTTCTTGGCACGCTCGGCCAGCAGTTTGCCGACTTCAGCAGCGGCACTGATATTGCCGGTGCTGCCCTTGCGCAGGCTCTTGTCCAGGGTCGAGGCGCTGGCCAGCACCTGGTCACCGTTGGGAGTGAATACCTGGGCGTAGATATGCCGCGGCGTGCGGTGCACGCTCAGGCGATTGGCACCCAGCCCACGCATCTTGGCGCGAGCGCGACGAGCGCGACGCAGCCTGGAATCGTTCTTTGCACTCATAACCTTACCTGCTTACTTCTTCTTGGTTTCCTTACGACGGACATACTCATCCGCGTAACGAACGCCTTTACCCTTGTACGGCTCCGGGGGACGGAAGGCGCGGATTTCCGCGGCCGCCTGGCCCACAGCCTGCTTGTCGATACCCTTGATCAGGATCTCGGTCTGACTCGGTGTTTCCGCGGAAATACCTTCCGGCAGCTCATACTCGACCGGGTGGGAAAATCCCAGGGTCAGGTTGAGCTTCTTGCCGCTGACCGCGCAACGGTAACCAACACCGTTGAGTACCAGCTTCTTTTCGAAGCCGTCGGTCACGCCGACCACCATGTTGTTTACCAGCGCCCGTGTGGTACCTGACATCGCGATCGCATCGCTGTTCTTGGCAGCGAAAGTCAGCGTGTCGTCTTCCTGCTTGACCTCCACATCTTCGTGGACGGTCATCTGCAGCGTACCCTTACCGCCTTTTACAGACAGGTCACGGCCGTCGAGCTTGACCTCGACGCCATTCGGCACGTTGACCGGGTTGTTTGCTACTCTGGACATAGTGAACGCTCTTTAAATCTCTTTAATTCCTAGAATACGGTGCACAGCACTTCGCCGCCGACACCGGCCGCACGCGCCGCACGATCAGTCATCACACCCTTGCTGGTTGAGATGATCGCCACACCCAGGCCACCGCGCACAGACGGCAGCTTGTCCTTGCCTGCATAACGACGCAGGCCGGGACGGCTGGCACGATCCAGCGCAGCTATCACGGGCTTACCTTCAAAATACTTCAGCTCAACTACCAGTTGCTTCTTGGCGTCTTTTTCCTGTTCGCTGAATCCGGCGATGTAGCCTTCATCCTGCAATACAACACACACGGCTGACTTCAGCTTTGAAGCCGGGATTTCAACAGTAGTCTTGCCCGCCATCTGAGCATTGCGGATGCGGGTCAGCATATCTGCGAGGGGGTCTTGCATACTCATTAATAAAGTCCTCTTACCAGCTGGCCTTGACCAGGCCGGGTACATCGCCGCGCATCGCTGCTTCACGCAGCTTGTTGCGGCAAAGGCCAAATTTGCGATAGACCGCGTGAGGGCGACCGGTTACCTGACAGCGACGCTGCTGACGAACAGGACTGGCGTTGCGCGGCATTTTCTGCAGCTTCACCTGTGCTTCCCACTTCTCCTCGTCGCTGGCATTGGGATCCTTGAGAACCGCTTTCAACTCCGCACGCTTGGCGGCGAATTTTGCTACGGTCTGCGCCCTTTTGTGCTCACGCGCAATCATCGATTTTTTAGCCATTTGTAAGCCTCTTAACTCTTAAGGGGGAAGTTGAAAGCACGCAGCAGTGCGCGACCTTCATCGTCCGTGCGGGCAGTCGTGGTTATCGTAATATCCAGACCGCGCAGGGCGTCCACCTGGTCATAATCAATTTCAGGGAAAATAATCTGCTCCGATACACCCATGGCAAAGTTGCCACGACCGTCAAAGGACTTCGGGCTGAGGCCGCGGAAGTCACGAACACGGGGGATCGCGATGCTGATCAGGCGCTCCAGGAACTCGTACATGCGCTCGCGGCGCAGGGTTACCTTGCAGCCAATCGGCCAGCCTTCACGTACCTTGAATCCGGCGATGGACTTGCGTGCCTTGGTGATAACCGCCTTCTGACCGGCGATCTTTTCCATATCGCCAACGGCGTTTTCCAGCACTTTCTTGTCGCCCAGCGCTTCACCCACACCCATGTTCAGTGTGATCTTGGTGATGCGCGGTACTTCCATCACGTTATCGAGGCCCAGCTCTTCTTTGAGCTTGGGAGCGATTTCGTTTCTGTATACTTCTTTCAGCGTTGCCATTTCTCTTCGTCCGCTTAAGCGTCTATCGCTTCGCCACTGGATTTGAAGACGCGAACTTTGTCGTCGCCATCGATTTTGTAACCCACACGATCAGCTTTGTTGGTGGCAGGATTGAAAATCGCCACATTGGAAACCTGGATCGGGGCTTCCCGCTCAACAATACCGCCAGCCACACCCATCTGGGGGTTGGGCTTGGTGTGCTTCTTGATCATATTGATACCGGACACCAACAGCTTGTTGTTATCCAATACCTTCTGAACCTTGCCGCGCTTACCCTTGTCCTTACCGGCCAGGATAATCACTTCATCATCACGTTTGATCTTGCCCATTTCTCGTCCTCTCTCTGATCTATCCGGCTTACAGTACTTCCGGGGCCAGAGAAATAATCTTCATAAACTGCTCACTGCGCAGCTCACGCGTTACCGGGCCGAAGATACGGGTACCGATCGGCGCGTTCTGTGCATTCAGCAAAACTGCTGCGTTGTCGTCGAACTTGATGAGGGAGCCATCGTTGCGACGCACGCCTTTCTTGGTGCGCACTACCACAGCGTTCATTACCTGGCCCTTCTTGACCTTGCCGCGGGGAATCGCTTCCTTGATGGTTACCTTGATCAGGTCACCAACACCGGCGTAACGACGCTTCGAGCCACCCAACACCTTGATGCACATGACACGACGGGCACCGCTGTTATCGGCTACATCCAGATATGTTTGTGTTTGAATCATCTCTTACTACTCCAAGCTCTCAGCGCTTATACCTGGGTGGCCGTCTCGTCGATACTCAGCAATTTCCAGCTCTTGGACTTGGAAATCGGGCGCGTTTCCGCAACCGTGACCGTATCGCCGATGCCGCACTCGTTGTTCTCATCGTGGGCGTGAATCTTGGACGAACGGGTGATGTACTTGCCGTACACCGGGTGCTTTACCCGACGCTCGATCAGTACGGTAACCGTCTTGTCCATCTTGTTGCTCACGACGCGGCCCGTGGCCGTACGCGCATTGCTCTGTTCTGCCGTCATGGTTTACTCCCCTGCCTTAGCTGTGAGCTCAGTCTTAACGCGAGCAATATCGCGCTTGTTCTGCTTGAGCAGATGCGACTGGCCCAACTGGCCGGTGGCCTTCTGCATGCGCAGCTTGAACTGCTCTTCACGCAAGGTCAGCAGGTCCTTGTTCAGGTCCTCGACGGACTTTTCACGCAATTCACTAGCTTTCATTACATTACCGACCGTTTAACAAACGTTGTTTCAACGGGAATCTTGGATGCAGCCAGCGTGAATGCCTCACGCGCCAGCTCTTCCGATACACCCTGCACTTCATACAGCATCTTGCCGGGCTGAATCTGGGCAACCCAGTATTCCACGTTACCTTTACCCTTACCCTGCCGCACTTCCAGCGGCTTGGTGGTGATCGGCTTGTCCGGGAAAACCCGGATCCAGATCTTGCCACCACGCTTGATGTGACGGGTCATGGCACGACGTGCCGCTTCGATCTGGCGCGCCGTGATACGACCACGGCCTACTGCCTTGAGGCCGTATTCGCCGAAGCTCACCTTGCTGCCGCGATGTGCCAGGCCGCGGTTGCGACCTTTTTGCATCTTGCGAAATTTTGTACGCTTTGGTTGAAGCATCTGCGTAACCCTTAATTAGTTGCTGACTTCTTGGAGGTAGGCTCGGTCTGCTCTTCGGCACCGATAACCTCGCCCTTGAAAATCCATACCTTCACTCCCAGGATGCCGTACGTCGTGGCGGCTTCGTAGGTGGCGTAATCGATGTCCGCACGCAGCGTGTGCAGGGGTACTCGACCCTCGCGGTACCACTCGGTACGGGCAATTTCTGCACCGCCGAGGCGACCGCTGACCTGCACTTTGATGCCCTCGGCACCCTGGCGCATGGCGTTCTGCACGACGCGCTTCATGGCGCGGCGGAACATCACCCGGCGCTCCAGCTGCTGGGCTACGTTTTGCGCAACCAGGCGGGCGTCGAGATCCGGCTTGCGGATTTCCTCGATGTTGATGTGCACGGGCACACCCATTTTCTCGCTCAGCACGGCGCGCAGCTTATCGACATCCTCGCCCTTCTTGCCGATTACGATACCGGGGCGGGCGGTGTGGATGGTGATACGCGCAGTCTGTGCCGGGCGCTCGATAACAACACGGCTGACTGAAGCGTGGTCGAGCGCTTTTTCGATGTACTGGCGCACCTCCAGGTCCGTGATCAGGTTCTGGGAGTAGGTCTTGCTGTCGGCATACCAGACCGAGGTATGGTCCTTGACGATGCCCAGGCGAATGCCGATCGGATGTACTTTCTGGCCCATGAGCTTAACCTTCCCCGTCTGCTACTTTTACAGTGATATGACAGCTGCGCTTCAGAATCCGGTCCGCGCGCCCCTTGGCACGGGGACGCAGGCGCTTCATCGTCATACCTTCGTCCACGTAGATGCTGGAAATCTTCAATTCGTCGACATCCGCACCCTCGTTGTTCTCAGCGTTTGCAATCGCTGAGTCGAGTACCTTCTTGATAATGTGAGCGGCTTTCTTGTTGCTGTAGGCCAGCAGGTCAAGCGCGTCTTCCACACCCTTGCCACGCACCTGGTCTGCAACCAGTCGCGCTTTCTGGGCGGAGATGCGGGCACCTCTCAATTTCGCTGCAACTTCCATCATTTGACCTCTCTAGCGCGCCTTCTTGTCTGCAACGTGACCGCGGAAGGTCCGCGTTGCAGCAAACTCGCCCAATTTGTGGCCGACCATGTCCTCGTTGATCAGAACGGGGACATGCTGACGGCCGTTATGTACCGCGATGGTCAGACCCACCATGTCCGGAGAGACCATGGAACGGCGCGACCAGGTTTTGATCGGGCGACGGTCATTGCTCTCAACCGCAGCCTCCACCTTCTTCATCAGGTGCAGATCAATAAAAGGACCTTTCTTCAGTGAACGGGGCACAATCTATTCCTCACTCTAATCCGGTTACTTCTTGCCACGGCGACGGACAATCAGCTTGTCAGTACGCTTGTTCTTGCGGGTCTTGTAACCCTTGGTCGGCATACCCCAGGGAGATACCGGGTGACGACCACCCGAAGTACGACCCTCACCACCACCATGGGGGTGATCTACCGGGTTCATAGCCACACCGCGAACCGTGGGACGAACACCGCGCCAGCGGGCAGCACCGGCCTTGCCGAGCTTGCGCAGGCTGTGCTCGCTGTTAGACACCTCGCCCAGGGTCGCGCGACACTCCGCCAGCACTTTGCGCATCTCGCCAGAGCGCAGACGCAGGGTGGCATGACGGCCTTCGCGGGCTACCAACTGGACCGAAGCACCGGCGCTGCGGGCCAACTGGGCACCCTTGCCAGGCTTCAGCTCAATACAGTGCACAACACTACCAACCGGGATGTTACGCAGCGGCAAGGTGTTGCCCACCTTGATCGGCGCGGTATCGCCGGACAGCAGCTTGTCGCCAGCCCTCACACCGCGCGGAGCGACGATGTAGCGACGCTCGCCGTCTGCATACTTGAGCAGGGCGATGTGGGCAGTGCGATTGGGATCGTATTCCAGGCGCTCGACCTCGGCCGGGATACCGTCCTTGGTGCGCTTGAAATCAATCACGCGGTAGTGCTGCTTGTGACCACCGCCAATGTGGCGCGTGGTGATGCGACCGTCGTTATTACGACCGCCGTTCTTTGACTTCTTCTCCAGCAGGGCCTTATGCGGCGCACCCTTGTGCAGACCCTCGCTGACCACGTTAACAACGTGGCGGCGGCCGGCTGAAGTGGGTTTTCTCTTTACAATTGCCATCTTAAACCGACTCCTTACTCAGCTACCGCAAAGTCAATTTCCTGACCTTGCTCCAGCCGCACATAGGCTTTCTTCCAACTGGGCTTCTTGCTGTAACCAAAGCGGTTGCGCTTGACCTTGCCCTTGACCTTGAGGGTCTGGACATCGTCAACGGCCACTTTGAACAGCTGCTCAACAGCCTTCTTCACTTCCAGCTTGGTCGCATCAATCGCAACCCTGAACACATACTGATTGTTCAGGTCGGCGACCGTCGCTGCCTTCTCGGAAACGTGCGGACCTAACAGCACCTGATAAACGCGCTCCTGGTTCATCCCAGCATCTCCTCAAATTTCTTGACCGCATCCACTGTCACCAGGACCTTGTCGTAGGCAATAAGCGACACCGGATCCACACCGTCTACATCGCGCACATCAACCTTGTGCAGGTTGCGGGCCGCGAGGTACAGGTTTTCACCGACTTCCTCGGAGACGATCAGTACGTTGTCGAGGCCAAAGGCTGCCAGCTGCTTGACCAGCAACTTGGTCTTGGGCTCTTCGACGTCCATGCTCTCGACCACTACCAGGCGATCCTGGCGGGCCAGCTCAGACATGATGGAGCGCAGTGCTGCGCGGTACATCTTGCGGTTGACCTTCTGGGAGTGATCCTGCGGACGAGCCGCAAAGGTCACACCACCGCTGCGCCAGATCGGCGAGCGAATGGTACCGGCGCGAGCGCGGCCCGTGCCCTTCTGGCGCCAGGGCTTCTTGCCACCGCCGCGAACGTCTGAACGATTTTTCTGTGCACGCGTGCCGGCACGAGCACCAGCCAGGTAGGCGGTGACAACCTGGTGTACCAGGTCCTCGTTGAATTCACGCGCGAAGGCAACGTCCGAAACCGAAACTTTTCCGGGCTTCGCCTTGCCAGGCTTCACAATACTCAATTCCACGGTTAAGACCCCCTAACCTTATGCCTTGACTGCGGGACGCACGATAACGTCACCGCCGGGAGCGCCGGGGACGGCTCCCTTGATAAGCAGCAGATTGCGCTCGATATCCACGCGCACCACTTCGAGACCCTGGGTGGTGACATTTTCAGCACCCATGTGACCTGCCATCTTCTTGCCCTTGAAAACACGACCAGGCGTCTGGCACTGGCCAATCGAGCCCGGAGCACGGTGGGCCAGGGAGTTGCCGTGGGTGGCGTCCTGCATGGAGAAGTTCCAGCGCTTTACTGCGCCCTGGAAGCCCTTACCCTTGGATTTGCCCGCAACGTCGACCTTCTGGCCGGCTTCGAAAGCCTCAACGGTAAACTCGGCACCGACTTCGGGTGCCTCATCGTCGGCTTCCAGGCGGAATTCCCAGAGTCCACGTCCGGCTTCAACACCGGCTTTGGCGAAGTGTCCTGCTTCTGATTTGCTGATACGGTTAGCGCGGCGAGAGCCCGCGGTAACCTGGATAGCGCGATAGCCATCGCTATCGGAATCCTTGACCAGGGTAACGCGATTGGGTTCTACCTCAATCACAGTTACCGGAATTGATGCGCCGTCTTCGGTAAACACGCGAGTCATACCGGACTTACGGCCGACTAAGCCAATAGTCATTGTTACTAACCTCTCAGTGTACGGGGCTCACACCCTCTATGGCCGCTCATCGCTGAGCGTTACACACCCGTCGCGGTACCGCTTGCAACGAGCAGGTCTGGTTCTTTTAATTAACCAAGACTGATCTGTACTTCGACACCTGCTGCCAAATCCAATTTCATCAACGCGTCTACCGTCTTCTCGGTAGGCTCGACGATGTCCAAAAGCCGCTTGTGTGTACGAATTTCGTATTGATCACGTGCATCTTTATTCACGTGAGGGGAAACCAGCACCGTATAACGTTCTTTACGGGTGGGTAAGGGGATAGGACCCTTGACCTGTGCACCTGTGCGGCGCGCGGTTTCAACGATCTCCTGGGTAGACGAATCTATCAGGCGATGATCGAATGCTTTCAGGCGAATGCGAATTCGTTGGTTTTGCATTTGATCAAACTCCTACTACAAGTAAAAAACTAGAGGCCCGCGCAGGGACCCCCCGAAAAAGGAAGGCGCATTCTAATGATCGGCCTACCCCCTGTCAACCGCATTTTCCTAATAATTTCAGAGACTTTTTGCCCGCTACGGGAGGGCGCTTTCCTGTGCAATTCTGCTGAACATCAACTCGGTGATCTGGCGTACAACCTGGCTCTGTTTCGGGTGGACATGACCGCCCTCGGTCCAGAGAATCTCAAAGGGCGGTAACAGGGCCCGGTGCAGTGCCTGCACCGCTGCAGAAGGCAGGTTTGTGTCGCCACGGGCATTGACCACCACTACCGGGCGCGGCGACAGTCGCTCCAGCCAGTGTTCGGAGCTGAGGTGGTGGGATGCCGCTACCACCCCCAGATACCAGGCCAGGGAACGCCTCAGGGGCCCCCATTCGATACGGTCGCGCAGACCGTACTCGAATACGGCCGCGGGATCGGCGCTACCGTGGATCAGCCATACCCGCGAGATCCTCTCATCCAGCGCTGCCGGTGCCGCTGCCAGGTAGGCACCGAAGCTGACACCGGCCAACTCCACCCGACCCGGCGCGATGGAATTCCCGGCGTACAGGTAATCCAGGGTAAGCAGGACCGCAGCCGGGGTATCGAGAATGCCGCGCTGGATTTGACTCAGCGCGAGCGCCATCCCCAGCGTCTCCCGGTGAGGAACCGTTGCAAAGGGGTAGCTGATAGCGGCCACCAGCACCCCCCGGGTATCCTCGATCAGGGCCACCGCTTCACGGCCGGTTTCCTGCCCGGTCATCAACAGCACCAGGGGCCGCTGGGGTAGCGGGTTACCGGGAATGCGCAGGGCGATATTCACTTCCAGTCCACTGTCCGAGGACAAGCGGTGTTCTGTGACCCGGCTGTCCCCCAGGCGATAGGCGGCAGTCTGCAGGACATCCTGCAAAACACCGCGGCGGGAAAGGTGGTCGGGCTCCGGGACGGCGCGCAGCATCAGCAGTGCCGCCGCTCCTGCTACCGCCAGTGCCAGGCCCAGCAATACCAGCAGCACCCATTGGAACAGGCGCCTGTGAGGAAAACGGGTACGAACATCGGCACACATGATGTTCTCCACTCACCCCCGGATTCAGGTGACGCTGGCTACAATCTTGCCACAGCTGCCGCGATCTTCAATTACCGCCAGGCCGGCGGGTATCTCCGTGAAACTAATAGTTCGGTCGATGAGGGGCTTAAGGCGTTGCTGCCCATAGAGATCCAACAGGGACGCGTGAAATGCGAGTCGCTGTTCCGCCGAGTAGGCACCAACGAAGACCCCCATCACAGAGGCGTTGGCGAGCAGGATCTTGCGCGCGGCGGGCATATCCTGGCTACCACTGGCAAAACCGACCAGTAACAGACGCCCGCCGAGTGCCAGGCAGTCCGCAGCCCGGCGGCAGCTCTCTCCACCCACGGGGTCGAAAATCACGTCGGCACCCCGGTTATTGGTTATTTTTTGTACAGATTCTGCAAAATCCCCGGCACGGTGGTCGATAACCTCGTCGGCCCCGTGAGCACGGCAGCCCTGGGCGCGCTCTGCGCCACCGGCCACGGCAATAACCCGGGCACCGAGGGCCCGCCCCAGTTGCACCGCGGCGGAACCCGATCCACCCGCCGCCCCCAGAACCAGCAGTGTTTCGCCTTGCCCCAGGCCGGCCCGTTCGACCAGTGCCGCCCATGCCGTGTGGAAGGGAATCACGAAGCCCGCCGCCTCGGTGTCCGACATGGCTTCCGGCACCGGGTAGGCCATGGTGCTATCGGTCATGGCCTGCTCGGCAAATCCCCCGTGACCCAGGTAAAACGAGGTCACCGCCATCAGTCGTTCCCCGGGCGAATAGCCGACACCCTCACCCACAGCATCGACCAGGCCGCAGACCTCCTGTCCTGGCGTGAACGGCAGCTGTGGCCGATACTCATAACTGCCCTGGCACATCATCAGATCCGGCAGGCCCAGCGCCGCGGCCCGGACCCGCAGGCGGATCTCGCCCGGGCCGGGATCCGGCAGCTCCGCTTCTGCCAGGACCAGCGCCTGGTCCGGGGAACCGTACTGTTGAACCTGCCATGCTTTCATTCGGTCAGCCTTGTGGATGCTCGCCGGCAGTCTAGCACCCGCTTGCAATACGATGGTAAATGTCATCGAATGGCAGGCCTCATCGCAATGGAGGACAGCTCGCCGTGAAACTTGCAGACCCTTCTGAGTTAATAGGCCCCTGTGCGGGTTTTCGTGTCCTGGAATTCGGCACCATGGTATCCGGCCCCCTCGCCGGGCAGAACCTCGGTGACCTGGGTGCTGATGTCATCAAGGTGGAAACCCTGATTGGCGATACGGCCCGCTGGACCGGTCCGCCGGAGCGGGATGGCATCAACGGGTTCTTTTCCCAGTTTAATCGCAACAAACGTGCGATGTCCGTGGACCTGAAGTCGGAGCAGGGCCAGCAAATCATTCAGCAGCTGGCAAAGAGCGCCGATGTCATCATCGTCAATTACCGGCCCGGCGTAATGGACCGGCTCGGCCTGGGCTATGAACAACTCAGCAAGGAAAACCCGGGCCTGGTCTATGTTTCGGTTTCCGGCTTCGGGCCGGACGGGCCCTATGCCGACCAACCGGTTTACGACCTGGTCACCCAGGGCATGTCAGGGGCCATGCCGGCCCAGGGGGAGGACGGTGCGCCGAAGATGATTCGCAGCGTGATTGCCGACAAAACCTCGGCCATTACCGCGGCTTCCGCCGCCCTGGCGGCCCTGCTGGCGCGGGAACGCAACGGCGGCGAGGGCCAGCACGTGCATGTGCCGATGATAAACGCCTACGCGCAACTAGCCTTGCCCGACATGATGACCGTGGAGGCTTTCCGCCCCAAGGAAGAAATAGAGCCGATCGTGCCCAATATTTTCCATGTCTGGACTTGCGCCGACGGCTACCTGGTCGGCATGCCGATAGAGGACAAGCAGTATGCAAACCTGTGCAAGGCCCTGGGCCGGGAGGACCTGGCCACCGACGAGCGCTTTGCCACTATCGGGGCGCGCCTTGCCAATACCGACGCCATGATCGAACTGATCGACGCCGAACTGGGCTCATGGGAGTGGCGGGAGGCCCTGGACCAACTGCGGCAGCACGATGTGCCCTTTGCTCCGGTCTACGACCTGGACGATTTCATGGATGACCCCCAGGTCAAGCACAATCGCACGGTCTTCGATGCAGAGAACCCGGGCGGCGGCACCATCCGCTACGTGCGTCACCCCGGCATCTATGAGAAAACCCCCGCCACCCTGCGGCGCCACCCGCCCCGCTACAGCGAGCACACCGATGAGATTCTCACCGAGGCCGGCTTCAGTACGGAGCAGATTGCCGATCTGCGCGAGAAGCAGGTGGTCGCCTGAGCGGGAGGCTACTCCCCACTAGCATTAGCGTCGGATTTTTATAAGTCGGAGTTATAAAAATCCCCGCTCTAAGTCGATTGTTTTCAAAATCGCCAAATCGACCCCGGCTCAGCTGATGCTTCGCGGATTCTGTCCTATATTGAATGGGCAGCGTGAGATATGCCCCCAATAATAAAATCGCATTTCCTGAGAAATGCATGGAGCGTCATATGCCATCCAAACAGAAGTCCGCGGAACCCAAAGCTACTGCCGATTTACCGGGTCGCAAAGTGTCCGCCAACCGGCCACAGCTGGAAGAGAGTGACGATTACGAAATCGTCGTCAAGGAGCCTCGGCCGCGCAAAGGCCAGGTACCCGCCAAGAAGGGCGTGGAATCACCCTTCCTCTACTTCACGGAAAAAGACCTGTCGCGCATCCTGGCGAACCTGAATGCCCTGCGCACCGATGTCTACCCGACCGAGCAGTCGCTGGAGGGAGACCCCCAGAAGAGTCCCAATTTCCCTTCGGTCTGCCTCATCGGCCTCGGCCGCTGCGGCTCCAACATCGCCCTGGGCGTGGCCTCGCTGGTGCACAACGCGCGTAACTTCTACCTGAATGAGTTCAATGACGAACAGAAGCGGATAAAGGAACGGGATCCGCGGCCGATGAAGTGGATCCAGCGCAGCTTCAAGCTGAGCCCGCAGCGCACCGTCAAGCCGGTTTTCCTGATCGAGCCCCTGGTGATGCTGGGGGACCTGGACAAGGATATCGCCGGACGAATCCGCTTCTCCTCCCAGGGCATCGAGAACAATTTCCTCACCGAGTACAACAAGCTCAAGATCATGGACCTGTCCGAGGTTCACGCCGGCGGTGCCGGTAATGCGCCCATACTGGGGCAATACCTGGCCAAGATGGTGCTCAACAAGGAAACCGAGCTGTTCGGGAATCCCGACTGGAAGAATATTCACTCCTACCTGATCGATTCCTGCGGCATCAAGGCCAACCAGTCGCGCCTGTACTTCTACATATTCAGTGCCGGTGGCGGTACCGGGTCGAGCATGGCTTCCGAGTTCGGGCTGGCGCAGCAGTATTCGTATCTCAGCAAGACCTTCGATTCACGGCCGGAGAAGTCTTCCAGCAACCAGAACCAGAGCTTCGTCTTCGAACCGATTTTCACCAGCGGCATGTGCATCCTGCCGAATATCAATAACCCCCAGGAGGGAATCTCCGAGGCCCTGCACATCAATGCCGGGCGCCTGCTCTGCAAGTACCTGTCGGAGGAGTGGAACTTCTCCTACAGCCTGGACCACGAGGACAGCACCTCGGAAAACGTGATGAAGCGCATGCGCCCCTGGAACGCCATGATGCTGATATCCAACGACATCATGCGCTACGCGGAGCAGAGCGATGGCGCCGGCAACATCCAGTACATTGACGTCAATGCCATGGAGGCCCACGCCAACCAGTACATCAGCCAGCAGATCTTCAATATCCTCACTGCCCAGGCACTGACTACAGACTACGACGAGAACTACTTCCGTCGCGCCGGTATCGATATCGGGGAAACCATTCGCCTGGATGCCAATGACCTGTTCATGAGCCTGGCCGGGCCGGTGGCCTGCGCCTACGCGGAATCGGTTGTCGCCGAGGAAGATGGCAAGGACTCGCTGGATATCGACGACCTGTTTTTCCGCTCGATCGACCTGCCACACTTCAACAAGGACACCCACGCCATCGAGGGGGTCAGCCTGCTGCCGATCGAGTCAGAGCGCTACGCAGAGGCACTGCGGGAATACCGGGAGAACGGATTCGATCCGAAGCATCTCAAGGAGCTGCATTTCTTCAAGAACTGCTCCTCGGTGGTGTCCATCGTCTCCCTGCCGAAGGACTTCAAACTGTCCTATACCGACCTGAACAAGCTGAAGATGCACCTCAACGGTTTGTTCCCGAATACAACACTGAAGCGATACGCCCTGGTGATTGGTGCCTCTGCCAACCTGTCACTCACCACGCTGATCGCCAAGAGCCCCTGCCTCAGCAACGACTTACTGACCCTGCTGGTAGCCTACATCAAGCGCTGCTTCGCCAGGGACAGTTATCGCTTTGACGATACCCTCGACAAGGCTATTGTCGAGTTCATTCGGGCGCGGAAGTTCGACGAGGCCAAGCTGGAGGCTATGCTCATCGAGCACGAGAACCCGGCCAAGATCCTGGATACCAACTGGTACGCGATCAAGCCCATGTACGAGAAGAAGTACCGGGAGCTCGTCCGCGATCCCAAGAAATTCACCTCGATCAACGATATACGGCTTAACATCGATAACGTGAAAGGGGCGATCAACTACCTGCGCGAGATCTACCGCCACAAAATCAGCAGCACCAAAATCATCTCCCTCGATGATGACGGAGCAGCCCGACCGGCCAGGAGCACGCGCAAGAAATTGGCGAGTGAAGCTTCGGAAACTTCCGAAAAATAGAAGAAAAGAAAAAGCCCCGCACCCGCGGGGCTTTTTCTGTCAGTCGTAAAGCGTAAAGGGGTCAGAGCCCTTTTTGCTGCTCTGATCCCTTTTATCAAAAAGGGCTCTGACCCCTTTTTATTGGTCCACGCCGATCGCCCTGGGAGCACGACCCAACAGCTCCGCCATCCTGTTGTTCAACGGAACGTTGTCACGCTGCAGTAGCTCCCAGTGTCCAAATGAGAAGGGCGTGGCGTGAAAGACATCACAGACGTGGGCAACCAATCGAGCCAGTAGTGCGGGCACCGGCAGGCAGAGTGCCGGCCTGTGAGAATATCGGCGCCGCAGCGTGCGGATGTAGTCGGGAAACGAGTAATGCACCGGGCCGCCCAGGTCGAACTCCCGCGACTCAGCCAGACCAAGCTCAGCTTCCGATCGCAGGCACAGTTGTGCCAGTGCTTCCCCCAGCTCAGACACATCCAGTGCAGCAATCCGGCCTTTGGCATCGGCCGGGACCACGAATAATGGCAGCCTTGCTACGGCGCGCAGCCACCAGGCGCCAAAGCCGCCGACACCATCCAGCAGGGAAGGCCGGGCAATTATCCAGTTGCCGCCCGTTTCCCTTATCGCCTCTTCGCCCTCCAGCTTGGAGGTCAGGAATCGACTGCGTGCCTCGCGGCGCAATCCCAGGGCGGACACATGAATCAATCGCCTTCCCGTTTCTTTGCAGGCCTGGGCCAGGGCGGCGGGGGCAAGGTGGTGCACCCGGTCGTAAGTAGCCCTGCCAACCGGGCGGAGAATTCCGACGCAGTTCAGGACCACGTCAACCTGTGCAACGATGTCTACCCAGTCCGAGCTTGTAATGAGACGTTCGTGCCGTACCTGCAGGCGGGCAAAGTTCCTGGCACGGGGCGGAAGCCGATTATCTATACGCGAAGGATGGCGGCTGCCCACGACAACCGAGGCACCGGCTTGTGAGAGAGCGGCAACAGCATGCCGACCAATGAAGCCCGCGCCTCCCAGGACCAATACTCTTGGTAGTTCCTCTGAAATCCCTGTATGCATCGCTGTCCAGGTTTTGTACCAGCATACCCCAGCATCGGCGCCACCCCAAGCGGCCGGGGGCTTCCGGGAGTTTGTTCAATATCTGTGGAGTTTTGTGCTGATCCGAGAGTAAGCCAAGCCCGATAGCCCGTCGTATCTCAAGCAGCTCTGTTCACATTGTTCAGTCACATTAAGCGACTGGCTATGGATCTGGAAATTCCAGGGAGCGATGAAATCGCAATCACATCAGGGAGATAGATATGTTTAACCGTAAATCTGTACTCAATGTAGCCACCGCGGCTGCACTTTCCATCGCTGCATCGCAGGCCTCCGCCCAGTTGAGCGGACCGTTCTACGACTGCATCAGCACCGACCTGGCTGAATTCGAAGGCAATATCGTCGACGCAGCCATCGCCACGCCTGAGCTGTCTACACTGGTAACGGCTGTAACGGCGGCGAACCTGGGTGACACCCTGGCCACCGCTGAGAACATCACCGTCTATGCACCGACTGACGATGCCTTCGGCAACGTACCCTCACCGGTACTTGACGCTATGCTGGGCGACGTAGACCTGCTGACCCAGGTACTGACTTACCACGTCACTGCCGAGCCGTCCTGGAAAGCTGACCCGCGCCGCGGTTCCGTTGCTGCCCCGACGACAATCTCCTCGCTGCAGGGGCAGAGCCTGTCCCTGGCGTTCAAGCCGGGTGCTGCACCCATGGTCAACCAGGCCATGGCCCAGTGCCAGGGTGTCCAAACCACCAACGGGGTAGTGTGGATTATCGACAGCGTGCTGTTGCCGCAGTTCTGATAAGACCCTGAAACGAAAAAGGCCCCGCTATTGCGGGGCCTGAACACCGAGGGCCTCAATGGCCCGAGGTTTTCGGGGCCGGTGGGCGATGTGGGTATGTGCATTGCACTTATCCACACCCGCTGGCCCCTTTGTACTTACTCGATGATCTTGGCGACGACGCCGGCACCTACCGTACGACCACCCTCACGGATAGCAAAACGCAGGCCTTCTTCCATCGCAATCGGGGCAATCAGCGTCGCAACCATCTGCACGTTGTC
>Ga0056115_1000080_pt1 | contig 54126 bp, 52 predicted proteins | sample WorMetOlspDAHAB1_FD_77007 | JGI IMG/M metagenome (GOLD analysis project Ga0056115, IMG submission 77007) | Marine gutless worms symbiont microbial communities from Max Planck institute for Marine Microbiology, Germany - Olavius sp. DAHAB.1 ...
CCCTCACCCCAACCCCTCTCCCCCCTGGGGCGAGGGGCTTTTGGTCCCTTCTCCCCAGGGGGAGAAGGTGGCCCGAAGGGCCGGATGAGGGGGTTCCGCTCTACTGAATATCCCCCTGCCGCCCGAAATCCACCGCCACCGTGTTGCCGCCGCTGACCAGAACGCCGACCCGCTCGCCCTGCTCGGGCGCATAGGCGCCGGACAAGAGCGCGGCCAGCGCCGTCGCGCCGCCCGGTTCGGCCACGACCCGGACCGTGTCCCACAGCGCCTGCTGCGCGGCGCGGATCGCGTCGTCTTCCACCAGAACAACCCCGTCGACGTGCCGCTGGGCGATCGGGAACATCAGGTCGCCGACCCGGCGCGGCGCCAGCGAATCCGCGGCGATCCCTCCTGCCGGCGCGTCGACGACCCGGCCGGCCTCCAGGGCCGCATGCAGCGTCGGCGCCAGTTCCGGCTCCACGCCAACGACCCTGACCCGGCCGGCGAACCACGCTGCGATGCCGCCGATCAGGCCGCCGCCGCCAACCGCGACCAGCAGCGTATCCAGGCCGGGAAGCTGCTGTTCGATCTCCAGGCCCACCGTTCCCTGTCCCAGCAAGGTCTCCGTCTGGTCGAAGGCGTGGATCCGCATGGCGCCGGTTTCGGCGATCCAGGCCTCGCTGGCGTTCAAGGCGTCGTCGTAACGATCGCCGCCCACCGCCAGGTCCGCGCCATAGCAGCGGATGCGGGCGATCTTGGCCTCCGACGAGATCTTCGGAACGAAGATCTTTGCCGGCACGCCGCGCTTCATGGCGGCGTAGGCCACCGCTGCGCCGTGATTGCCGCCGGACGCGGCGACGACGCCGGCCGCAGGGACCTCGCGCGTCAGCAAGCTGGTGAAGGCGCCGCGGGTCTTGAACACGCCCACATGCTGGAAAAGCTCAAGCTTCAGCGCGAGCGGCCCCGGCGCCAGTCCGAAATCGGCGCGGTCGATTTCGAGGACCGGCGTACGCCGCACGTAGGGACGGATAACCGGTTCGATCTCGGCAATGCGCTGTCTGTCGATCTTTTCCTGGCTCATGTCCGCTTGACATTACTTCGGTAATTAGCAAATTGACAATATGTCTCTGTCGCAAACCAGCCTGTTGGAAGCGTTGCGGGCGCTGTCGAACGACCGTCGCCTGATGGTGCTGGACTGGCTGAAGGATCCGCTGGTGCATTTTCCGGCGCAGGTGGATGGCGACCTTGTGGACGACGGGGTCTGCGGCACCCTGATCGCCGACAAACTGGGCATCAGCCAGCCCACCGCCAGCGCCCATATGAAGATCCTGCTGCAGGCAGGGCTGGTGCGCTCCAAACGCATCAAACAATGGACCTTCTTCCGCCGCGACGAGACGCGGATGTTGGAAATCAAAGAGGCCATCCGCGAGACGGTCTAGCGTTGCCAGAACTGAAGGAAACCTATCGTTCCTACAACCGTCACTATTCGGGGACAGCTTCACCGTGGGGACGCAAGGCAGCCAGGATCTCCCTCACAACGGGAGCGGCCTCGGATTTGGACATCCCGTGCTTGATCCTGGCGTCATACAAGACGCGCAACAACAGGACGTCGCTTTTGGTAGGAACGCTGTAGAGCTTGTAAGTGTCCGTAAACATGGAATTGAAAACCGCGTCGTCGTCTCGCAATAGCCCCATGGACTGAACCAGTTCTTCATAGGCGCAGGCGCTCAGGTTTGACGGTTTTTGGTCCAGATAGAACAGCAGGACCGTGGCCCCTCTCGAACGATCCTCGTGATAGGACGGAACGGTTGCACAGGCCGATCCAAATAAGTCCCGAAGAGTCCGGATGATGACCGATAGGTCTTTCATCGACTTGGACCGCACGGGGTCATCGGGAAACTCCTGGGCCGCCGCTGCGAACTCTTGGGATACCTGTTGAACGTGATCGTCGTCCCCAAGCAAAACGATCAGATTGTTTGCGATCACATCGTCGTCTTCCGGTTCAAGCGCGATCTCGATGCCAGTGCTCTCGTCGATGATGTCCAACGCATGATCGAAACTTGAAACGAAACCGGGATCGACGTCCCCAGGACTGGACAGGATCCGAAACACGAGTGCGCCCTTGTGTTTGACGATCCTGTTTTCGATATCGCGTAGGAACGGATCCTCCTGTTGCCCGAACAGCTCCGAACGGATTTCTCCACCGCCAAAAGCGACCCTGAAGAAGTTCTCCAGGATCGTCTTGTTGGTCATCAGGTCCGTGTAATCGATCGGCTCGTCTGGCCGCGCGCGCGGCCCCTCGATGATATAACCATCGCTGTCGACAACGAACCGAAGCAGGATGTCCAGCGGCGGATCAGGCACAAGGCGGGGATCGCGAATGTGGATCCGCGGCCGCTCTATCTGTTCGTAAAGATCGGTTCTGCCGCGCTTATCCAGCTCGAAATACCCATAGACGCCAAGAAAAGCAGCCGCCGCGACCCAGGCAACGGGGCTGCGCCACGAAAAAAGCGAGGCGATCAAACCGAAATATCCAGCCGGTCCCGGTGTCATGACGCTCCCTCCGAACGAGGCGCAGCAGGTGCGTTGCACGAAACGTATAAGTCGCAGTTCGCGCGACCCCGCTGGCATTTGTGAAGTCTGACGTTAGAGCACGCATTCAGCAATGCGCCTTGCAAGAAGCCTGGCCGCTTCCGCTGCGGCATTGCTCCCGCTTGACCGCCGACACGCAATCGACAAGTGTGCAGTGCAAAACGGCACGCAACAGTCCGTTGAGAAGAGGGGTGATGATCCATGTTGCGCCACAAGTCGCTTTGTGCCGCGGTTTGTCTTGCCTTCGTTCCCTGCCTTGCCGCGCAAGCCGCCGAACCGCTGCCGGCCCTGGGCGCTGACGCGTCCCAGACCTCTATCTCGGGCCTGTCCTCGGGCGCCTATATGGCGGTCCAGTTCCATGTCGCCCATTCCAGCTCAGTGGTCGGTGTCGGCGCCGTCGCCGGCGGGCCCTATGGCTGCGCGGAAAGCTGGTACGCCCGGACGATGCCCTGGGCGCCGGGGGCGTCCTGGGCCAACGCCACCCAGGCGCAGTACGGCTGCATGCAAACCTCCTTGGGCGCGCCGGACCCGCAGGCCCTGGCCGAACGGGCGGACGCCCTGGCGACCGCGGGCATGATCGACCCGTTGCAGGGGCTGGCGGCGGACAAGGTCTATCTGTTTTCCGGCGCCGCCGACGACACGGTGATCGAGGAGGTGGTCGCCGCAGCCGCCGACTTCTACAGGAACGTCGGCACGGCCGAAGGCGATCTGGTCTATCTGTTCGGCTCGCCGGCGAGCCACGCCTTCGTCACCGAAGATGTGGGGTCGTCCTGCGGCGTCGCCGGCAGCCCCTACATGAACGACTGCGACTACGATCAGGCCGGCGCGATCCTGGAACACATCCACGGGCCGCTCGCCCCGCGCGCGGATGCGGCCCTTGGACGGTTCGTCGATTTCGACCAGGCCGCGTTCCTGGAGGATCCGACCCGTCTCGGAATGGCCGAAGAGGGAATCGTCTATCTGCCGCCCGATTGCGAAAGCACGACGGGCTGCCGGGTGCATATCGCCCTGCACGGCTGTCGCCAGAACCGCGCGATGGTGGGGACCGCCTTTATCGAAGGGTCAGGATACGCCCGCTGGGCCGACGCGAACCGCCTGGTGATCCTGTTCCCTCAGACCAGCAAAAGTCCCGGAAACCCGCGCGCCTGCTGGGACTGGTGGGGCTACAGCGCGACGGATTTCAGGTCACAGGCCGCGCCCCAGATCCAGGCCCTGAAGGCGATGGTCGACCGGCTGGCGGCGGCACCCGGGACTTAGCCGGCGCCGGTCTGCTTCATCTTCTCGGCGAACTCCGCGCGCATGCGACCGTGTTCCGCATCGAAGAAGAAGCTCAACAGCACATACCGGCTTCCCTTGGTCACCGGTTGGGCCTCGTGCAAAAGCGAGCAGGAGAAGACCACGGCCGAACCGGACGCAGGCTTGTAAGCGGCGCCGCCGAATTCGGGAAAGGTCAGCGCGCCGCCTTCGTATTCCTCGCTGTTCAGATTCAATGTCATGGCGAACTGCCGGTGCGCCGTCGCCTCCATCGTGTTGTCCCGGTGCGGCCGGAAATAGCCGCCGGTTTCCGCGTCATAGCGGACCAGTTTGAATTCCTCGGCATGGGCGATCTTGCACTGGTAGGCGACGGCGATTTCGGGAAGCACGCGCCGCCCCAGTATGCGTAGCAGGCGGGCCTGCATCTCGGGTTCCTGGACCATATGGTCCATGCGCCGTTTCATGTCGTGATTGGGCGCATTCACCATCTTTCCGTCGACCATGCGCCAGGTGCCGCCTTCGTCCTTGTCGTGGCTTTCGAAATAGTCGATCAGCTCGCGGCACTCGTCAGGCGACAACGCGTTGGGCACCACCAGGATAGGCGCATGCGGCGGCGCATCGAACGAGGTCGGGCGCCCGATCTCCTCCACCGCCGCCAGCGCGCGGTCGACCAGCGGGCCGTCGGCCGGCTCCAGGCGGGCATAGACCCGCTGGGTGGGATCGAGAACGTAGCAAACCAGCCGGTCCGCCGCTCCATAGCTGCCGGCAATCTTGTGGTCGGGGTCCGAGACCACGTAGTCGCCTGGCTGGGATTGGGCCGCATAGGCAGCGGTCGCTTCCACCGTGTCGCCGCTGACGGTGAAGACCTGCGCGCCGGCCTCACGCATCAACGCCTGGGCCGCGGCAAATCCCTGCAATGTGTCCAGCACCGTCTCGTCGCTGTGGTTCGGGTAGAACAACACCATCAGCGCTCCGCCAAGCGCCCGGTCGTAAAGGCTGACCAGGTCCCCGTCCGCCTTGCGAAAGGTGATGTTGGGCGCGCGTTCGCCCGGCAGCAGTCCGATTTCGCTTACATTCGCGGCACCGCTCATCCTTCGTTCCTCACGCGTGCTGTTGCGCCATCTGGCGCCGGTAGGCCTGCCGCGTCTTCTCGCCCTCTTCGTCGTAAAGGAAGGACAACAGGACGTAACGCACGCCGTTTTCCACGTTGGTCGCCTCGTGCATCAGGCTGCAGGAGAACACCACCGCCTCGCCCGTTGCCGGCTTGTAGCTGGCGCCGCCATATTCAGGGAACCGCAGCCGGCCGCCCTCGTAGTCCTCGGCATTGAGGTTCAGCGTAATGGCGAAACGGCGGTGCGCGTTCGACGGCAGAGCGTTGTCCCGGTGCGGCCGGAAATAGCCGCCGGGCGTCGAATCGTAACGCACAATCTTCAGTTCCTCGACCCGGGTCATGCGGGCCTGGAAGGCGCGGAAAATCTCGGGGAAGACGCGGCCGCCCATCGCGCCGGTCATCATTTCGACCAGCGCCGGATCGCGGATCAGGACATCGTGCCGTCGTTTGGTTCGGTGATCGATCCGCCGGACCGCCTCGTCGCCTTTCAGGCTGTAGATGCCGCTTTCGGTTCCGCCCTCACTGTCGAAATAGTCGATCAGGCGCCGGCACTGTTCCGGGCTGAGGACCCGCGGAATGCTGAGAACGGGGGGGTGACGCGGCGGGACAAAGCTTTCCGCCCGCGGAAGGGCCTCGACCGCGGCCAGTGCCCGTTCCGCGCCAGGGGTTGCAGCGCGCTCCAGCCGTGCGGTCACCCGATTGTTGGGATCCAGGACCAGGGTCAGAGCCTCTCCGCCCGTCCCGAACTGGGCGGCGAGGCGGCCGTCAGTGTCCGGAACCCTCAGCACGGCGTCGGGCAGCCGGTCGCCGGCGGCGCCGGGCGCGTCTCCGATCAGGAACAGCCTGGCGCCCGCCTTCAGAATCGCCGGTGCCGCCTCCGCCAGGGCGCCAAGCTCCCCTGCGGCAGCCTCCCGTGCGCCGGTCAGAATCGTCAGGACCAGCGGTCCGCCAGTCGCCTCGGAATAGAAGCTTTTTTGCGACCCGTCGGCATCGAAGTAGTCGAAGTTCGGCACCCGGTCGCCGACGGTCGGGTGCGTGCCACTCATACCCGCTGTCCTTCCCCGTTGGCTTTTCAGCCTACGCACTACTCTGCCTTCCCCCGCTTGGCAAGGCGCTTGGAGGCTGCGCGATCCCCCCGGGGGCTTGTCCTTTCCCAACCCGTCGTGGCATGTCACGGACCCAGTGCCGATCCCGAGGTCCCGCTTGCCAAAACGCCTGATCCACTGGCTGTTCGCCGCCGCCGTTACCGCCGCGCTGATCGGGACGGTCCTTGCCGCCATCAATTACGTGGACGCGGTGCGCATCCTCTACAAACGGCTCAGCGCCGACAGCCCTTATGTCTATGACGAGATCGACCCCCGCTATCTGCGGACGGACCCGGCCGCCCTGATCACCGTGCGCAATCCGACCGCGCTGCGCGCCGCGCGCATGCGCGTGCGCGCGGCCGTCTGGGGTCCCGAGGGGACCGGCGCGGAACGGCGGGCCGACCTGGCCGGACCGGCAACCCTGCCAGCCTTCGCCGGCGCAGCGAACCTGGACCGGATGGAAGAGCTGATCGCCGGCGCATACCGCTACACCACGCACGCCTTTCATCTGAAACCGCGCCGCGGCAACGGCGCGCTGGTGATCTATTTCCATGGCTATGCCGGGACCTTCGAGATGCATGCCGGCCATCTTAAACGCCTGGTCGCAGCCGGCTACGGGGTTCTGGCTTACAACTACCCGGGCTACGGTAAGGGCACGCTTCCCCGCGACTATGCCCTTCAGCGATTTCTGACCGCCGAACCTTACCCCCTGCGCATCGTCGCCGAGCCGGTCGTCATGGGGCTGAACCGGCTCCTGGACGATGGCGATTACGATCGGGCCCACATGCTGGGGTTTTCCGCGGGCGGCTGGCTGACCAGCCTTATTGCGGCGGCGGATCCGCGCATTGAAAGCAGCGTGGCGGTCGCAGGCGTCTATCCCCTGTACCTGCACGAAGGCCTGGACCGCCAGCCGCCGGCGGAGCATTTCTTCGCTCCGTTGAACGCGGCGGCCGGCTATCCGGACCTGTTCGTCATGGCGGCTGCCGGGCCGGGGCGCGGGCAGTTACAGATCTTCAACCGCTACGACCGCTGTTGTTACCGGAACCGCAAGGGCATGCTCTACGAGGCGGCCGTGCAGGACGCAGTCGCCGAAATAGGCCTGGGCGGCCGGTTCCGGGTCTGGATCGACGAAAGCCACCCCCACCATCACATCTCCGATGACGCGATGGATGTGGTGATGGCGTTTCTGGAAGCGCAGCGGTAAGGGGCTGTCCCTACCGCACGATGAAATCGCCGAGATGGGTGTCGACGTTCTTGGACATCACAGTGTCCAGATCCTTCATCATCTTTTCGGTCATCTCGTACCAGACCCGTTCGCGCCCGGCGAGCGTGATGTCCTCGGGCACGGTTTGCGAGCGGCGCACCTCGCCGCGGGCCGAAGCAGAGATCCGACGGCTGATGTTCTCCGCCTCCAGGGTCATGACGATCAGGCCGTCATAGCGTTCCGACTGCTCGGTCGTCACAAGCCCCTGAATGCCGCCTTTCATCTCCAGCGCGACTTCCTGAACACTGGCCTCGATGATGCTGACGGTCAGCCGCCCGTCGGTCCCGACAGCCTCCAGCCGGTCTTTCGCCCAGCGCGCCGCTGTCGTACCAGGGTTCACCGGGAACTCGTGCTCCACGAAACCGTCCTTGCGCGGCATGCCATACAGGTTGTCGACGACGATCTCCGCCACGTCCAGGCGGATCCGGTCCCGGTTGAGAAACGTGATCTCCGCGAACTCGTCGGCGGGCGGCGGCGTTTCGCACGCGGCCAGAATAAGGGCCGTTACCGCCGCCAGGGGCCACAGCACTGAACGCATCGGCATTGCTCTCCCGTGTTCCGTTTGGGTTGTCATCTGCGCCGGCGCGGGTGCGGCGCTTTATGCAAGATCCTCGTCCGCAAAACCGTAGGACGAACTGCAGAACTGGCAGGTCATCGTGATCAGGCCATCTTCCTTCAGCGTCTCCCGCTCGTCGGCGGGGATACCCCTCAGCACCGAGATCATCTTGTCCCGCGAACAGCGGCAGCCGAATTCCAGCGTTTTCGGCTTGAAGACGCGCACGCCGTCCTCGTGGAACAGCCGAAACAAGAGATCGTTGGCCGGCAGGTCTGCCGCGATCAGTTCCTGGGGCGAAGTGCTGCCCATCAGGGTCACCGACCGGCGCCAGTCGTCTTCTTCTTCATCGTCCGCATGCAGGTCTTCGTCCGGCAGCCGCTGGATCATCAGCGCCCCGGCCCGCCAGTCCTTGCCGGCATCCCGTCCGGCCGCCACCTTGACCGCGGCCGAGAACTGGTCGGACTGCTGGAACTGGTGATGGATGCAATCGCCCAAATGCTGTCCCTGCAGTTCGACGATCCCCTGGTAACGATCCTCCTTGCCGGTCTGGTCCACCGTCAGCGCCAGATAGCCCGCGCCCAGCAGCCGCGGGATGGGCGCCTGATCGGTCTCCTCCTTGGGCGGGATCGTGCCCTTCACTTCCGCATAGCCGCGCAGCTTGCCGGCGCTGGTCACGTCGGCCACGATCAAGGGCACGGGCCCGTCGCCTTTGGCCTGCAGGGTGAAAACGCCGTCGAACTTCATGGCGCTGGCCAGCGCCGCGCCCAGGGCCAGGAACTCCCCCAACAGCTGCCCGACCGGCTCCGGATAGGCATGCGCCGACAGGATCTTGTCCGCCGCCGGACCCAGGCGGGTCAGACGTCCGTGGATACCGGGCCGGTCGATCAGAAACGGAAGCACCATGTCGTCGATGTCGCGCACCGGATCGCTCGGCGTGCGGCGGCCTTCCGTCATGCGATGCACCACGCCAGGATGCCCTTCTGGGCGTGCAACCGGTTTTCGGCTTCGTCCCAAACCACGGACTGGGGGCCGTCGATCACGTCCGCGGTGACCTCTTCGCCGCGGTGCGCGGGCAGGCAATGCATGAAAACCGCATTCGGCTGCGCTGCGGCCATCAGGTGCCGGTCGACCTGGTAAGGCTTCAGCATGTTGTGCCGGTCGGCGGCGTCCTTGTCGCCCATGGAGACCCAGGTATCCGTCACCACGCAGTCGGCGCCGTCCACAGCCGCCGCCGCGTCGCGCAGCAGGCTGACATCGGCGCCTTCCGCGCGCGCCTGCGCCAGCACCGCCTCGGGCGGCGACAACTGCTCGGGACAGGCCAGCTTCAGGCTGAAATCGAACCGGGCGGCGGCATGGATCCAGCTGACGGCCACGTTGTTGCCGTCGCCGCACCAGGCGACCGTCCTGCCGGCGATCGGGCCGCCGTGCTCTTCCAGGGTCATCACATCGGCCATCAACTGGCAGGGATGCGACGCGTCGGTCAGGCCGTTGATAACGGGAACCGTCGCACACTCCGCAAGTTCGGTCAGGCGTTCGACCGCATCGGTGCGAAACATGATCGCATCCACATAGCGGGAAAGAACCCGCGCGGTATCGGCGATGGTCTCCCCACGGCCCAGTTGCGAGTCGGTTGGCGAGATCATAACCACCTCGCCGCCAAGCTGGTGCATGCCGACCTGGAAGCTGACCCGCGTTCGGGTCGACGGCTTGTCGAAGATCATCGCCAGCGTCTTGCCCTGCAACGGCCGCGGATCGGCCGCCGTGCCGTTCTTGAAGGCAAGCCCGCGGTCCAGCATTTCCCTCAGGGTCGCGGTCTCGAACCGGTCGATGTCCAGGAAGTGGCGGGGTTCAGCCATTTCCCCCGTTCCATCCCTGGGCGACCCGGGTCAGGATGTCGACGGCCTCGTCCACGTGGCTTTCCTCGATGTTCAGCGGCGGCAACAGGCGCACGACATTCTCCGCCGCCACGACCGTCAGCAGTCCTTCGTTGCGCAACGCCGCCTGAACGTCGGTATTGGTGACCACGCATTTGATGCCCTGCATCAGACCGGCGCCGCGCAGCGAGTCATAGACGCTGGGGAACTTGTCAATGACCTCCGAAACCCGATCCCACAGCAGCCGCCCCATGCGATCGACATTGTCCAGAAAGCCGTCTTCCAGAATGACGTCCAGGACAGCGTTGCCCACCGCCATGGCCAGCTGGTTGCCGCCGAACGTCGTGCCGTGCACGCCCGGCGTGAAGCCCGCCGCGCCCGCTTCGGTTGCCAGGATGGCGCCCATCGGGAAGCCGCCGCCGATGCCCTTTGCGGTCGCCAGGATGTCGGGCTCGGCGTCGGCCCACTGGTGCGCCCACATCTTGCCGGTTCGGCCATTGCCGCACTGAACCTCGTCGAACGCCAGCAACAGGCCGAACTCGTCGGCGGCCGCGCGCAGGCCGCGCAAGTAATCCAGCTTGGCGGCGTGGATGCCGCCTTCGCCCTGGATCGGTTCGACCAGGATAGCCGCCGTTTCTTCGGTGATCGCCGCGCGCAGCGCGTTCAGATTGCCGAACGGCACGTTGTCGAACCCGTCCACCGCGGGCCCGAAACCGTCCAGGTATTTCGGGTTCGCGGCCGCCGAAATCGTCGCCAGCGACCGGCCGTGAAACGCGCCTTCAACGGTGATCACGCGCCAGCGTTCGGGATGGCCGTTCACGTGCTGGGTGCGGCGCGCCAGCTTGATGGTGCCTTCCAGCGCCTCCATGCCCGAATTGCAGAAGAAAACGCGGTCGGCGAAACAGTCGGCCACCAGACGTTCGGCCAGCCGCGTCTGATCGGGAATCTCGTAGAGGTTCGCGGTATGCCAAAGCTTCGCCGCCTGATCCTGTACCGTTTTGACCAGGTGGGGATGCGCATGGCCCAGGCAGGTCACCGCAATTCCGGAACAGAAATCGAGGTAACGCCGGCCGTCCGCCGAGAAAAGATACGCGCCCTCGCCCCGTTCGAAGGCGATGTCGGCCCGCTTGTAGTTGTCCATCAATGCGGAGGTCATGGGTCCGCGCTCACCGGCTTTCAATCAGGATTGGAGAGGCGGCTTTGTGCCGCGACCAGGGGGCAGAAGTCAATGCCGGCGGGGTCACGCTTTCAGGCGGTAGCCACGCCTGATCATCGCGTGACACCCCCACCAGGTAAGGACGATGAGGCACGCCAACACCGCCGCGCCCACCATCGGCGTTGCATCCGAACGGCCTGTCATTCCGTAGCGCATGCCGTCGATCACATAGAACAGCGGGTTCAACTCCAAAACCGGCCGCCAGGCGGTCGGCAGGCGGTCCAGGGAAAAGAAAGTGCCCGACAGGAACACCAACGGCATGACCAGGAACGTCTCGAACGCCGCCAGATGATCCCATTTGTAGCAGACGATGCCGGCGATCCGCCCCAACAGCGCCGCCAGAACCGTTCCCATGACGGCAAAGCCGATCAATGCCGCCGGCGCCGCCGGCACCACCACCGTGAACGGCAGCATCGCCGTCCAGACCACGGCGGCGACCACCAGGCCGGATACGGCGGATGCCGCCACATAGGCGCCCAGCATTTCCGTCGGCGTCAGCGGCGCCGCCAGCAAGTCCGTGATGATTCCCTCCAGCTTGTCCATCACCAGCGACATCGACGCGGACTGGAACGCCCTCAGCAGCATCGCGCTGGCAATCAGGCCCGGAATCAGAAAATCCATGAAGGGCAGACCCGCCATCGTCATAGGCAGCCCTGCAGGCCTGACCAGCGTGAACAGCAATGCGAACAGAAAGGTCTACCCAACTGGAGCCACGATTGTGTAGGTCCAAAGCTTCAGATCGCGGTTGAGTTCGCGCCGCATCAGGGTGGCGACGCCGATGCCGTTCGCCAGGTCGAACCGGCGCGGCTGCGGACCGGACAGCGGCGGCGCCCCGGCGTCGGGCCCGGGCACGGGTCAGGCCTTCAGGTTGTAGCCGACCGACACCATCCGCCAGGCGGCCAGCCACAACACGGCGTTGATGCCCAGCATCACCGCGATGCCCAGCGCCGGGGCCGCGTCCGACTGGCCGATAAAGCCGTAGCGGAATCCGTCGATCATGTAGAAGAAAGGATTGAAATGCGCCAGTGTCTGGATCGTCTCGGGCAGGCGCGAGATGGAGTAGAAGGTGCCTGACAGGAAGGCGAACGGCGTGATGACGAAATTGGTGACGGCCTGGATATGATCGAACTTCTCCGCCCAGATGCCGCCCAGCATGCCCAACAGCGACAGCATCATCGAACCGGTGACCGCATAGAACAGGACATAGCCCCAGTGCTGGACACCAATATCGACGAACACGCTCATCCCCAGACCGGCCGCAAGGCCGACCACCACGCCGCGCGTGGTGCCGCCCAGGGCGTAGGCGCAGACGAATTCGCCGGGCGAGATTGGCGGCATCAGCACGTCGACGATGTTGCCCTGGATTTTCGAGATCATGATCGAGGACGAAGTGTTGGCAAACGCATTCTGCGCCATGGTCATGACGATCAGTCCCGGCGCCAGGAACAGCGCGAAAGGCACGCCGTTGACCACCTCCACCGCGCGGCCCAGGGCCAGCGTGAAGATCGCCAGGAACAACAGCGAGGTGACCACGGGTGCGGCGATGGTCTGGGTGAAGACCTTGACGAACCTGCGCACCTCTTTGAGGTAGAGGGTCCAAAGCCCGACCCAGTTGACCGCGCCGTAGCGGCGCGGCTCGGGACCGTCGGACGGGTGCTGGAATTCGGTGGTCGCCATGGCGGCGCGCACCATACTGACGCGCCAGTGCGCCCGCAAGCGAAAGCGCCGCGGGTCGCCAGATGACCGGAAGGCCGTCCGAACGCGGCAGACGACGGGCCCCTCGCCGGATCACGCCAGAGCGCCTGCATCGGATTGCGCTGCATTATCTGGAGCGCTACGCCAGCTCCGCTGAGAACCTGCGCCGGGTGCTGATGCGCCGGGTCGAGCGTGCCGCCCGCGCCCACGGGAGCGGCCGGGACGAGGGCGCGGCGATGATCGACGCGCTGGTGGCGCGGCTCAGGGCGGCCGGGATGCTTGACGATGCGGCCTATGCCCGTGCCAAGGCCCAGAGCCAGTTCCGCGCCGGAAAGTCGGGCCGGGCGATTGCCCAGTACCTGCGGGCGAAGGGCGTGGACCGGGGGCATATCGACACCGCCCTGGAAATTCTGGAGGAAGAGGAAGGCGACCCCGAACTGGCCGCGGCGGTCCGCTACGCGCGCCGGCGCCGCCTCGGCCCCTGGCGGGCCCGCGATCGGGCGGAACAGCGCAATCGAGACTTGGCCGCGATGGGCCGCCGCGGCTTCGACTACGGCACAGCCAGGGCGGTGATCGATGCGCCGAACGTTGAGAGCCTGCTGCAGGACCTGGACATCCGCGACTGAGGACGTCCCTTACAGCGGCAGCGCAGTGGAGTACTTCACCCGCCTGATCGAAAAGCGCGAGCTGACCGCGCTGATAAAGGGAAGCCGCAACAGCCGGGTCGAGACGAACCGTTCGTAGGCTTCGATGTCCGGCACCACGATCCGCAGCAGATAGTCCCGGTCTCCGGTCACCGCGTGACATTCCAGCACTTCGGGCGATGACGCGACGAATTTTTCGAACGCGGAGACGTTCTCTTCGGAATGCTGGGTCAGGGTGACCGAGGCGAACACCCCGACGGTCAGCCCCACCGCCTTGGGATCGACCAGGTTGACCGCGCCGGTCAAAACGCCCTCTTCCTTGAGCCGCTTGATCCGGCGCCAGCAGGGCGACAGCGACAACCCGACCTTGTCGGCGATCTGCTGGGTGGAGAGATCGGCATCTTCCTGCAGCAGAACCAGGATTTCACGGTCTTTTTCGTCGATCTGCGCCATGGGGTAAATTTTACCGCAAATTACGTGATTACCGAAACAATATGGGCCACATAACAGCAAATCGCGACCAATTAGACAAGAAATACCCCGGGAAGGGCGCGATACTATCGACATGGAAAAAGGTGCCGATTTCATCATCGATCAGGGCTGGGACGCCTACACGCCCGGCGAACACGCCGTCTGGCGGCGTCTTTACGAACGCCAGGCGCGGCTGCTGCCGGGTCGGGTTGTGCCCGCTTTCATGGAAGGGTTGGACGGCCTGAAAGTGGCCGCCACCGGAATTCCAGATTTCCGGAGGCTGAACCAGGTCCTGGAGAACGCCACCGGCTGGCAGGTCGTCGCCGTGCCGGGCCTGATCCCGGACGATGCCTTTTTCGACCTTCTGGCGAACCGCAAGTTCCCGTCCGGCAATTTCATCCGCCGGCCCGACCAGCTCGACTACCTGGAAGAGCCCGACGTGTTCCACGACGTATTCGGACACGTGCCGCTGTTGATGAATCCGATCTTCGCCGACTTCATGCAGGCCTATGGCGAGGCCGGCTTGAAGGCCGACGGGTCGGGCGTGCTCAGCCGGCTGGCGCGGCTCTACTGGTATACCGTGGAGTTTGGCCTGTTCCAGACGCCTGAGGGTCTGCGCATCTACGGCGCCGGCATCGTTTCGTCCTACGGCGAGACGCTGTTCAGCCTGGACTCCGACTCGCCCAACCGGATCCGCCTGAACCGCGACCGGGTGCTGGCCACCAAGTACCGGATCGACGATTTCCAGGAGACCTATTTCGTCATCGACCGGTTTGAGGACCTGTTCGACACTTTAGGTCACGATCTTGACGCAGCGCTTGCCCGCGCCGTGGCCACGCCGGACCTGCACCCCTGGGACGTGCTGCACGCCGACACGGTCATTACCCGCGGCACGGGCGCCTACGCCACTGCCAAGCGCGCCGGCGCCGAAGGCGCCGCGGCTTAAGGATTACACCCGCCACCCGGTCAAGCTGCAGCCACGCCCTTCGTGACGACCGCTTCGCGGTCTCCTCAGGGTGAGGAGATTGGAATATCAAAGGCAAGAATCCTCACCCTGAGGAGGGCCGAAAGGCCCGTCACGAAGGGTCTGGCCGCAACCGGCACCGCCTCACTCAGCGCGACCTTCGATCACGTCCATGTCCTCGTCGGAAAACCCGAAATGGTGGCCGATCTCGTGGATCAGCACGTGCCGCACCAGGTGGGACAGCGACTCGCCTGTCTCGACCCAGTAGTCCAGGATCGGCCGGCGATAAAGGAACACCATGTCGGGCGCATCGGCGATGTCGGTGACAGAGCGATGGGCCAGATCGCGCCCCATATACAAGCCCAGGAGGTCGAAGGGCGTTTCCAGCGCCATCTCCTTGCAAATCTCCTCGTCCGGAAACTCGTCCACCCGCAGCACCAGGCCGTGCAGGTGTGCGGCCAGCGGCGCAGGAATCGTCGCCAGCGCCCGCTCGCCCAGCGCCGCCAGGTCGTCCAGGCTGGGCGGCGCTTCGCAAGAATAGGGTCTTGTCGCCTTGTCGGTCATGGGGCCGATCCTAGACGGTTTTCGTCCGCTTGCGAATCGGGGCCCGGGCAACGATCCCCATGGGCAAAGCCGGGTTCCGGCCTGTACAATCCGCACCCGACGCCCCGACAGTCCCGGAGTTTCTTCAGCAATGATCCAACCATTGGACGCACCGACCCGCGACGCCGCGCTTGCCGAACTTGACGGCTGGGAGCTGGCGCCCGACCGAGACGCCATCACCCGGGTCTTCAAGTTCAAGAATTTCATCGAAGCCTGGGGGTTCATGACCCAGGTGGCGATGGAAGCCGAAAAGGCCGACCATCATCCCGAATGGTTCAACGTCTACAACACCGTCGACATCCTGTTGTCGACCCACGATGCCGGCGGTCTGACCGAAAGGGACATTGCGCTGGCCAAGATCATCGATCGGATCGCCGGTGCCCGCTAGCCGCCTGCGCGCCGTAATGGCGGGCGCCGCGCTGGCCTTGGCGCTGGCGGCGCCGGCCGCCGCGGGCTTTGAAGAAGGCGTCGCCGCGGTTCAACGCGAGCAGTTCGAGACGGCGCGCCAGGAATTTCAGGCGGCGCACGAGGCCGGCGATGCGCGCGGCACCTTCATGCTGGGCGTGATGCGCGAACAGGGCTGGGGCGCGCCATCCGACGAAGCCGAGGCGGCCATGTGGTACCGCCGCGCCGCCGATGCCGGCCTTTCCTCGGCCCAGTTCAATCTCGGAATCCTGCATCAGTTCGGCCGCGGCGTGAAACAGGACGCGGCGGTTGCGGCCAAGTGGTTCGCCAAAGCCGCCGACCAGGGCCACGCGCGCGCGATGAACAACCTGGGCTCGATGTACGACACCGGCAGCGGCGTGCCCCAGGACAGGATCGAGGCGCTGAAGTGGTTTTCCCTTGCCGCCGACCGGCTCAAGGGAGAGGACCTGGTGGTGATCCACGACAACCTGCTGCGCGTCGAAGCCCGGCTCAGCGCCGCGGAAATCGCCGAAGCAAAATCGCGCATCGAGGCCTGGAAGGCCGCGCACCCCTGAGGGCGCCCGGCCCCCTCGACCGGTCCTCCGGCCTACTTCGCCTGCATCCGCAGCGCGCTGTCCAGGCGCACGGTGGTGCCGTTCATCACCGGATTGTCGATCATGTGCAGCACCATGGACGCGAATTCCTCCGGCTGGCCGAACCGCCGCGGAAACGGCAGCGTCGCGGCGAGCGATTCCTGGACGCTGGAGGGCATGCCCATGAGCATTGGCGTCGCGAAGAGGCCCGGCGCAATCGCCAGCACGCGCACGCCGATGCGCGCCAGTTCGCGCGCGACCGGCAGGGTCATGGCGACGATCCCGCCTTTCGAAGCCGCATAGGCCGCCTGCCCGATCTGGCCCTCGTAGGCCGCCACCGAGGCGGTGGAAATGATGACGCCCCGCTCGCCATCGGCGTTCGGTTCGCGTTCCGCCATCTCTGCCGCGGCCAGACGCATGATGTTGAAGGACCCGATCAAGTTGACCTGAATGACCCGGTCGAATTCCTCCAGCGGAAGCGGCCCTTCACGGCCCACCACCCGTCCGGCCGGGGCGATGCCGGCGCAGTTGACGGCGATGCCGCACGGGCCGTGGTCTTCGCGCAACCGCGCAACCGCAGCCTCCGCCGACGTGGGGCTGGTGACGTCGCATTCCACTGCCAGCGCGCCCAGTTCTTCCGCCAGCGCGTCTGCGGTTTCGATATCGCGGTCGAAGATCGCGACCTTGGCGCCCGCCTGCGCCAGCGCCCGCGCCGGTGCCGCGCCCAGGCCGGACGCGCCGCCCGTGACGATGGCTGGAACGTCTCTCACCTGCATTTGGCTCCCTCCCGTCGACGATTACGCCAGACCCATAGCATAGAAGCGCCGCAGAGGGGACAAAGCGCTGGACCGCCGCGGCAGCCGCGCATAGCGTGGCGGCCATGTTGCGCGACGTTCCCCTGCCCGCCCGCGTCCTCGGTCTGGGCGGCCTGATCCCGTTCCTTGCGGGCGCCGTCGGCGTGTGGGTGCTGCCCGATCTGATCGCCGCCATCGCGATGACCGCGCAGCTTGCCTACGGCGCGGTGATCCTGACGTTCGTCGGCGCCGTGCACTGGGGCTATGCGATGCGCGAGGACGAGCTGCGCTGGGGCCGGATGACCTGGTCGGTCACGCCGGCGCTGGTCGCCTGGATCGCCCTTTTGCTGACCCCCTTGATGACCGCAATGATCCTGTTCGTCTCCTTCGCGATGGCCTTCCTGACCGACGCGCGGGCAACGCGGGCAGGCCTGTTTCCGGCCTGGTATCTCAGCCTGCGCAAGGCCCTGACGCTGGGCGTTCTGGTTTCGCTGGCGGCCACGCTGGCGCGGATCTGGGTCAGCGCGCCTTAAATCAATCCGGCTGCGTCCGCGTGGGCTGTTTTGCCAACTGCGCCTCGCGCCGGGCTACATAAAGCGCAGCACCCGTGATCACGACAGCGCCGGTCCAGGTCCAGGCGTCGGGCAGTTCGGCGAACAGTACGAAGCCGACCACCGCCACGAACGGCAGGCGCGCATAGTCGAACGGCATGACGAAGGATGCGTCGGCGGTGGCGAGCGACCGGGTCATGCACAAATGCCCGACGGTTCCCAACAGGCCCAGCGCCACCGCCAGCATCCAGGCATCCGCCGTCATAGGCACCCATTTGGTGAGCGCCAGCGGAAAGGTTGTCGACGACAGCAGGATCGCGGTCCAGGCGACGATCCGTTGCGGATCCTCGGTGCGGGTCATGGACTTGATGACAAGGGCGTTCAGCGCGAAGAGCACGGCCGCGCCCAGCGCCCAGATCGCGCCGGGCTGCACGATCGACGCCCCCGGCCTGAGGATGATCAGGACCCCGACGAAACCGATCACGATCGCCGACCAGCGCCTGAGCCGCACGGTTTCACCCAGGATCATGGCCGAGCCGATGGTCGCCAGCAAAGGCGCTGCAAAGGTGATCGCGGTCGCCTCGGCCAGCGGGATCGCGGCGATCGCGCTCATCCAGCAGATCATGCCCCCGGTCGCCGCCAGGCCGCGGACCCCATAGATCACCGGGCGGCGCGTGTGCATCGACCGCACGCCCATCTTGAACAGCCAGGGCAGCATGAAACCCAGCCCGAAGAACGAGCGCAGGAACGCGATCTGGAACGGGTGCATGCCCTGGTCGGCGCCGATGCGGATCACCGCGTTCAGGAAGGCGAACGCCAGTGCCGCCAGGCACATCCACAGGGCGCCGCGCACGGGCGCCGACAGCGCGTCGAAGCGGCCGGTCGGATTGTAAGCCAGAAGAGACCTCTTGCGTTTCGGACGCCGGAGAGACCGTGGATCGAGATGGCGGGCCCGTGTTATCCAACCTACAGGAACCGTCGGGCGCGATGCAAACGGCCGCGCGCGCAAGCGAGGGAGGACCGCCGTGAGCGACATCTTGTGGGAGCCGTCGAAAAGCCGGATCGACAGCTGCACGCTGACCGCCTTTATGCGGGCGACGGAACAACGCTGGAAGCGCCCCTTGCCCGACTATCAGGCGCTGTACGATTTCTCGATTTCCGAGATCGACAAGTTCTGGCAGTCGGTGGCGGCCTTCTGCGACGTGCGCGCCGAAGAATGGGGCGAGCATGCCGTGGTCGACGCTCACAAGATGCCGGGCGCGCGGTTCTTTCCCGAGGCACGGCTGAACTATGCCGAGAACCTGCTGCGCCGCCGGGACGACGGGCCGGCGATCATTTTCCGCGCCGAGGACAAGGTCCGCCGGACCGTGTCCTGGCGCGAACTCTCGGACGCGGTTTCGCAGCTGGCCCAGGCCTTGAAGGCAATGGGCGTGAAACCCGGCGACCGCTGCGCCGGCTTCGTGCCCAACATGCCCGAAACGATCGTCGCCATGCTGGCGACCACCGCGGTGGGCGGGGTCTGGACGTCGTGTTCGCCGGATTTCGGCCGCCAGGGCGTTCTGGACCGGTTCGGCCAGACCGGCCCGAAGGTGCTGTTCACCGCGGACGGCTATTTCTACAACGGCAAGAGCCACGATTCGCTGGCCCGGGTCGCCGACTTCCTGACCGACCTGCCGACGGTGGAACAGGTTGTGGTGCTGCCGCTTCTGTCCGATGCGCCGGAGGTGGGCCAGGTGCCGAATGCCCGCACCCTGGCCGATGTGACCACGGAATTCCAGGCGGGCCCCGTGCCCTACGAACACCTGCCGTTCAACCACCCGCTTTACATCATGTATTCCTCGGGCACGACGGGCGTGCCGAAATGCATCGTACACGGCGCCGGCGGCACCCTGTTGCAGCATCTGAAGGAACACCAGCTCCACACCGACGTGCGCCGCGACGACCGGCTGTTCTATTTCACCACCTGCGGCTGGATGATGTGGAACTGGCTGGCCTCGGGCCTGGCGTCGGAGGCGACGCTGATGCTCTATGACGGCTCGCCGTTCTATCCCGACGGCAATGTCCTGTTCGATTTCGCCGCCGAAGACGGCATCACCCATTTCGGCACCTCGGCCAAATATATCGATGCGCTGGCCAAGGCCGATCTCAAGCCCGGCACCACCCATGCGCTGCCGGCGATGCGGGTGATGACCTCCACGGGCTCGCCGCTGGCGCCCGAAGGGTTCGACTACGTCTATCAGAGCATCAAGTCCGACCTGCAGCTTTCGTCGATCTCCGGCGGCACGGACATCGTCTCCTGTTTCGTGTTGGGCTGCCCTGTCCTGCCCGTCCGCCGGGGCGAAATCCAGGCGCGCGGGCTGGGCATGGCGGTTGAGGTGTTTGACCAGGACGGCAAGCCCGTCGTCGGCGAAAAGGGCGAGCTGGTCTGCACGAAACCTTTTCCGTCGATGCCGATCGGCTTCTGGAACGACCCCGACGGCGCGCGCTACCGCGCCGCCTATTTCGAACGCTTTCCGGGCGTTTGGTGTCACGGCGACTTCGTGACGCTGACCGAGACCGGCGGCACCGTCATCTTCGGCCGCTCGGACGCGACCCTGAATCCCGGGGGCGTGCGCATCGGCACGGCGGAGATCTACCGTCAGGTCGAACAGTTCGACCAGGTGCAGGAGGCGATCGTGATCGGACAGGACTGGGAAAACGACACCCGCGTGGTTTTGTTCGTGGTGCTGCGCGAGGGCTTCAGCCTGGACGATGATCTGACCATGGCGATCAAGGGACGGATCCGCCAGAACTGCACCTCGCGCCACGTGCCGGCGAAGATCGTCCAGGTCGCCGACATTCCGCGCACCAAGTCGGGAAAGATCACCGAACTGGCGGTGCGCGACGTGGTGCACGGCCGCGAGATCAAGAACCGGGAGGCGCTGGCCAACCCCGAGGCGCTGGAGCTGTTTGCGGGTATCCCGGAGCTGGGAGAGGCGTAAAGACGCCCCCTGTTTGCAAGCAACTTCGGCGCAATCCCGACCGCCGAACATCGCCGGAGCGTATGCCATGCCCGCTTTCGAACCCTCCGCCCGCACCAAACTGAAACGCAATTACACGCGCGGCGCCTACGACAGAGAAACCGTCTACGCGATTCTCGACGCCGTGCCCCAGTGTTATGTGGGTTACGTGATCGACGGCCAACCCTATGTCACGCCGACCCTGCAGTGGCGCGAAGGCGACCGCATCTACTGGCACGGCTCCAGCGCAAGCCGCATGCTGCGGACGGTGGAGACGGGCGTGCCGGTTTGCCTCACCGTCAGCGCGATGGACGGCTTCGTGCTGGCCCGCTCGGCCTTTCACCACAGCGTCAATTACCGCTCGGTGATGGCCTTCGGCACGGCGCAGGCGCTGACGCAACCGGAAGAGAAGGAAGCGGCGCTGAGAGCGATGATGGAGCATCTTTTCCCCGGCCGCTGGGATGCGCTGAGGCCCATGACCGCCAAGGAGCTGAAGGCCACCACCGTGGTGGGCATGGAGATCGAGGAAGCATCTGCCAAGATCCGAACCGGCCCGCCCATCGACGATGAAGAGGATTACGGCTGGGAGGTCTGGGCCGGCGTGCTGCCGACGGCGCTGACCAAAGGCGCGCCGGAGGACGATCCGCGGCTTGAAGCCGGAATGGCGGTTCCGAAGAATGTGACCGGGTATAAGTGGGCTGACTGAGCCCCTCTCCCTGGAGGGAGAGGGGTTGGGGTGAGGGTGTTACAGGATCCGGAACACCGGAGCCCCCTCACCCGGCCCGCGGCTGGCGCCGCGGTCCACCCTCTCCCCCCTGGGGAGAGGGGAAAGCACTCTCAAAAATCAAAGCACCGCCCGGCCTTCTCCCAATCGCCATAGCGGGTCGGCTCCAGGCCCTTGGGGCCGCCGGTCTCCTTCGGAATCTCGCCCTTGGCCTCGGCCTCGGCGCGCCATTTCGCACCAGCCGCCTCGGCCACCCGCTCCGCCTCGGTGCGGGGATCCAGCTGTTCGGACTGCGGTGCGGCCGCGCCTTCCGCAACCGCGGCCGGCACCTTGTCGGGGCGCTTTCGGGCCCATTTCAGGAGATCGTCCATCTTGCTCATGGCCTAGATATGGCCCGTTTCGGCGCGCCTGCCAAGGGTTTGGGCGCTTGAACCCGGCGCGGCCTCCGTCCTACACAGGAGCGCCATGTCCGATGCCCGCCGCTTCGCCTTCGACCTGATCGACGCCGTACTTGCCGCCCGTCGGCCGCTGGACGATGCGTTCGCGGAGCATTCCGACGGTTTGGCGCTGGCGCCGCGCGACCGGGCCTTCGCCCGCCTGATCGCGGCGACCGTGCTATGCAGGCTGGGCCAGATCGACGCAATCATCGACCGGTTCGTGACCCGGCCGCCCCGGGGCAAGGGCGCCCGGGTACGCAGCGTCTTGCGGGTCGGGCTGGTCCAGCTCCTGTTTCTGGAGACCCCTGCCCATGCGGCGGTCTCCACCACCGTGACGCTGGCCCGCGCGGCCGGGCTGGCGGGGTTCTCCGGTCTGGTCAATGCGGTGATGCGCCGGGCGGCGGCCGACGCGCCGGCGATCGTCGCGGACCAGGATGCCGCCGCGCTGAACACCCCTGCCTGGCTCTTCGAAAGCTGGCGCGGGAGTTACGGCGACGACGCGGCGCGCGCCATCGCCGAAGCGCATCTGGCCGAGCCGCCCCTGGACCTCACCGTCAAGGCGGACCCGGAACGCTGGGCGACGGCGCTGGGCGGCGCGGTGCTTCCAACCGGTTCGGTGCGCCTGGCCGAAGCCGGCGACGTGACCGCGCTGGAGGGGTTCGCCACCGGCGACTGGTGGGTGCAGGACGCTGCCGCGGCTTTGCCGGCCCGCCTGCTTGGCGATGTCGCCGGACAGCGCGTGATCGACCTGTGCGCCGCGCCCGGCGGCAAGACGGCGCAGCTGGTCCTGGCGGGCGCCCGGGTGACCGCGGTGGACCGGTCCGGCCCGCGGCTGCGAAGGCTGCAACAGAACCTGGACCGCCTCGGCCTGACGGCCGAAATCGTCACGGCCGACGCAGTGCAATGGCGCCCCGACGCGCCCGCCGATGCGGTGCTTTTGGACGCCCCGTGCAGCGCGACCGGAACCATCCGGCGGCACCCCGACATCGCCCGCCTGAAGACGGCGGCCGATGTGAACCGTCTGGCCGACGTCCAGGCACGCCTGCTGGCAGCGGCGGCCGACATGCTGGCGCCCGGCGGGCGCCTGGTCTACGCCACCTGCTCGCTGCAGGCCGAAGAGGGCGAGCACCAGCTGCGCGCGTTCCTGGACGCCAACGAACGCCTGCGGGCAGACCCGGTGCAGGCTGACGAGCTGCCCGACCTGGCCGCGTCAATCCGACCGGACGGCAGCGTGCGCACCCTGCCGTCGACCTGGGCGCCGCATGGCGGCATGGACGGTTTCTTCATTGCGCGGCTGAGCCGCACCTGAGCCGGAAGGCCGGGCCAGCGCGGCTCAGGCAATGCAGCTTGCGCCCGCGGCGGCGAGCGACTAGGAAGAGTCCATGCAACAGCCGGTGCGTATCGCCCCTTCCATCCTGGCCGCGGACTTTGCGCGCCTGGGCGACGAGATCCAGGCGATCGACACAGCGGGTGCCGACTACATCCACGTCGACGTGATGGACGGCCATTTCGTGCCGAACATCACGCTGGGCCCGCCAATCGTCGACGCGATCCGGCCGCACACGAAGAAACCGTTCGACGTGCACCTGATGATCGAACCGGCCGACCCCTACCTCAAGGCCTTCGCCGATGCCGGCGCCGACATCATCACCGTTCATCCCGAATCGGGACCGCACACGCACCGGTCCATCCAATCCATCAAAGCGCTGGGCAAGCGTGCCGGCGTGTCGCTGAACCCGGCCACGCCGCCGGAAGCGGTCGATTATCTCTTGGACATGGTCGACCTGATCCTGGTGATGAGCGTCAATCCGGGCTTCGGCGGCCAGAGTTTCATCGAGACCACGCTGGACAAGATCGCAGCGCTGCGCCGCCGCATCGACGCCAGCGGCCGGGCCATCGACCTTGAGGTCGACGGCGGCATCAACGCCGAGACGGCGGCAAAGGCGGTTGCGGCCGGGGCCGACGTGCTGGTGGCGGGAACCGCGGTGTTCAAGGGCGGATCCGACGCCTATGCACGCAACATCGCCGCCCTGCGCGGACAGGCCTGAGGGCGGCGCGATGGAAGCCGCCGGCTCGCCCCTGCTTGCCAGCCTCACTTATCGTGCGGTGCGCCCGCTGTTCGGCACGCCGCTTTATCGCATGATGCTGGGCGGTCACGGACCGGCGGGAATGGCCGCCGTGCCGCCGGATCTGTGGCCGGGCGACGCCGAACGCGGTGCGGAGATCGCCCGGGACAGTTTCAGTTTTGCCGCCCGCGATCCGGCGGCCGATGCCAAGAACTGGGAAATGCGCGACGCGGCGCAGGAATGGGTCGCCACCCTGCACGGTTTCGACTGGCTGCGCCACATTCGCGCCCTGGACGGCGAGGCCGGGCGCGACAAGGCGCGGCGCAGGGCGCTTGCCTGGATCGACCTTTATCCCTCATGGGAGCCGATCGCCTGGCGCTCGGATATCCTGGCGTCGCGGATCGTGGCCTGGCTTACCCACTATCCCGTCTTCTTTGCCGATCCCGATCACGGCGTGTCGGAAAAGCTGATGGCCAGCGTGGGACAGCAGCTGAAACATCTGCGCCGGGTCGCCGGCTGCGAGCTGGACGGCGCGGCGCGCCTGAGAGCGTTGAAGGGGCTGGTGATCGGGACGACCTGCCTGCAATCGGAACAGCGGCGGCTGCCTCAGGCGATCGCCCTGCTGACCCACGAGATCGAACGCCAGATCCTTCCCGACGGAGGGCACGCATCGCGCTGCCCGACGATGCAGCTGCAGGTGCTGCGCGACCTGATCGAGGTGCGGGCCACCTTGGACGCGGCGGAGATTCCTGTGCCGTCGGTCGTCGCCCGGGCGATCGACCGTATGGCGCCCATCGTCCGTTTCTTCCGCCACGGCGACGGCGGGTTCACCTGCGTGAACGGCGGCAACGAAGACGATGCCGCGTCGATCGACATCGTGCTGGGACACACGGACTCGCGCCAACGGCCGCCGACCAGCGCACCGGATACCGGTTTCGAACGCCTGAACGCGGGACGCCTTCTGGCGATCTGCGACGTTGGCGGGCCGCCGCCGCCGGGCCTGGACCAGGACGCCCATGCCGGAACACTGAGTCTGGAGGTCAGCGACGGCCGCGACCGCCTGATTGTCAATTGCGGCGCCGCGCCGCAAACCGGCGTTGAATGGCGCCTGGCGCAGCGCGCAACCGCGGCCCATTCCACCGCGATGCTGGAAGAAACCAACTCCAGCGCGCTGGCCAACCGGGGCGGGATCGCGGACCGCCGGGCAGCCGTAACCGCGACACGGGCCGAATCGGACGGTCAGATCTGGATCGATGCAGAACATGACGGCTATCGGCAGCCATTCGGAATCCGGCATCGACGAAGAGTCTATCTGGCGGGGACCGGCGACGACCTGCGGGCCGAGGACGTGCTGGACGGCCGCGGCGGACATCGGTTCGCGGTCCGACTGCACCTGCATCCCGACGTCCAGGTCTCGCTGCTGCATAACCGGACGGCGGCGCTGTTGCGTCTGCCGGGCGGGGCGGCTTGGAAGCTGCGGGCCAGCGGCGCGGAGATCGACCTGGCCGACAGCGTCTATCTGGGAATGCCCGACCAGATCCGCCGCACCCAGCAGGTTGTGCTGAGCGGTCTAACCCAGGCCGGCGCAACAACCGTCAAGTGGGCCCTGCAACGCGACGCGACCGCAGCCTGACGGGAAAGCAGACAGTGATCGAACGCATCATGGTGCCGGGCATTCTGGAGCCGGTCAGCCATTATTGTCATGTGGTGCGCGCCGGGCCGCATGTGTGGGTCTCCGGCGCGGTCGGCATGCAGGCCGACGGCACGGTGCCCGACGGAGCCGTGGCCCAGTTCGATCTGGCGATGGACATCATCGACCGTTGCCTGTCCGCCGCCGGCGCGGGCCCGGGCCACGTGGTCAAGGTGCAGGTTTTCCTGACCGACATGACCGACCGCGCCGCGATCAATCCGCGGCGCATCGCCTATTTCGGCGATCACAGGCCGGCCTCGACCCTGGTCCAGGTGTCCGCCCTGGTCGATCCGCGGCTGAAGGTGGAAATCGAATGCCAGGCGTTCGTCACAGACAGCGCGGGCTGAGTGCGCGCCCGGCGACGGATCAGAGCGACCAGTATCTGAGGTTTTTCGGAACCGCCTGCCCGCGCCAGATCCGCTTCAGGTCGGCGACGGTGCCACCATCCACCAGAAGGCCGTCAAGCTTCAGCGCTTTGAAGGCGTCGTGCGGCACGGCCCCGACGACACAGTCGTAGGACCCGGCCGGCGCCGCGACGATGTCGATGCCGTAAGCGGCTTTTGTCTCCGCCGGGTCGGCCAGCGGGTCGCACACCGTGACATCGTGGTCCCAGCCCTGCAGCCGGCGGATCAGATCCACGACCTTGGAGTTGCGAATGTCCGGCACGTTCTCCTTGAACGTGATGCCCAGGATCAGGACTCGGGACGGCCCCGGCAACAGCTCGTCGACCCGGTCGGCGATATGCAGTCCCATCGAATCGTTGATGCGCCGGCCGGACAGGATCACCCGCGGGTCGTAGCCGTGGCTTTCGGCGGCATGGGCCAGATAGAACGGATCGACCCCGATGCAGTGTCCGCCGACCAGCCCCGGCGTGAACGGAAGGAAGTTCCATTTCGTGCCGGCGGCGTCCAGCACGTCATAAACGGACAGGCCCATGCGACCGAAGATGATGGCGATCTCGTTGATGAACGCGATGTTGATGTCGCGCTGGGCATTCTCGATCACCTTCGCGGCTTCCGCCGTCCTGATGTCCTTCGCCACGAAGATGTCGCCGCCGTTGACGGCGCCATAGACCCGCCGCAACGTCTCCTCCACCGCATCGGTCTGGCCGGCAACCACCTTGGTGATCTTGTCGATGGTGTGTTTGGTGTCGCCCGGATTAATCCGTTCCGGCGAGTAGCCGAGGAAGAAATCCTTGCCGCAGAACAGACCGGATGCCCGTTCCAAGGCCGGGCCGCAGACGTCCTCGGTCACGCCGGGATAGACGGTGCTTTCGAAGACCACGACCGCGCCGGGCGCCAGCGCCCGCCCGACCGTCTCTGACGCGGCAATCACTGCGGCCAGATCGGGCCGGTTCTCGGTGTCCACCGGCGTCGGCACGGTGACGATGAACATGTCGATGCCATTCGCCAACGCAGCTTCGTCTTCGAAGACCTCCAGTCCCGCTTGCGCCAAACGGGTGGCGGAGACCTCGCCAGTGCGGTCGTGATGGGTTTTCAGTTCCGACACGCGCGTCCGGTCGACGTCGAAACCGATGGTGTCGAAATGCGCGGCCAGGCCGACTGCCAGCGGCAGTCCCACATAGCCGAGGCCAATAACCGCAATCCGGGGGTTTTCGTGCATTGCCGAAACGCTGGTGGTGGGGACGCTGCCCCGTGCGCGAACCCTCTAGCGGGTGTTGTGCGACGCTGTCAATGAGTCGGCACTGTCCGCCGCGCGGCGCTCGGGCTATAACCGCGCCCCATGGTCTGGACTCTTTCGGTCGGCGCCGCGGTTTTCGCGCTCTCTCTTGCCTGCACCGGGCTGATGCTGCGTTGGTTGCGGGGCCGCGCCATCCTGGATCATCCAAACGCGCGTTCAAGCCACGCCGTTCCGACCCCGCGCGGCGGCGGGGTCGCCGTGATTGTGGCGCTGCTGGCCGGTTTGCTCGCAGCCCAGATGCGTTGGCCCGTGTACGGGTTCTATTTCGTGATGACTGCGGCGTTGGGGTTGGCCGCGCTGTCCTGGTTGGACGACCTGCGCGGCCTGCCCGCCTGGCTGCGCCTGGTCGGACAGGCGATTGCGGTGCTTGTCGCCATGCCCTGGCTCGGCTTCGGAGGAGATGTCTTTCAGAACCTGTTGCCGCCGGCAGCCGCGCTGGTTTTGTCGGCTCTGGTCTGGTTGTGGTTTCTCAACCTGTTCAATTTCATGGACGGCATCGACGGGATCTCGGCCGTCGAGGCCGCCTCGGTGGGGCTTGGCCTCGCGCTGATCAGCGGGATCACGGCGCACAGCGTCATGGGGCCGATGCCCGGTCTTGCCGTTGCGGCGGCCGCCGCCGGGTTCGCGGTCTGGAACTGGCAGCCGGCCAAAGTCTTCTTAGGCGACGTCGGCTCGGTCCCTTTGGGTTTCCTGATAGGCGGCCTTTTGTTGAAGCTGGCGGCCGACGGCTATTGGGCCCCTGCCCTGATCCTGCCGCTTTACTATCTGGCCGACGCGTCGATCACGCTGGTCCGCCGCATGGCGCGCGGCGCGCGCGTTTGGGAGGCGCATCGCGAGCACTTCTATCAGCGTGCAGTGGCAGCCGGCCGCAGCCATGCCCAGGTCAGCTTGGCCGTCCTGGCGGCGAACCTGGCCCTGATCGGCCTCAGTGTCCTGGCGCTGGCCGCGCCCTGGCTTGGGTTGGCCGGGGCCTGCCTGGTGGTGGCGGCGCTGTTGACCTGGCTGGCGCGGCGGTGAACCGGCGGGTCCTGGTGACCGGGGCCGGCGGGTTCGTGGGCCGGTCGCTGGTGCCGGCGCTCTCCGCCGCCGGCTGGACCCCTTTGCCCGCGGGGCGCGACACGGTGGGCCCGATCGGCCGCGAGACCCAGTGGGCGCCCCATCTGTCGGGGATCGACGCGGTCATTCACCTGGCCGCGGTCGGTGTTCATGGCCGGGTCGGGACGGCATCGGAAATCGCAGAACTGCGCGAGGTTAATCTCTACGGCACCGAACGGCTGGCGGCCGCGGCCAGGGCTGCGGGCATCTCCCGTTTCGTCCTTGTCAGCTCGGCCCGCGCCATGGCGGAGACGTCAACCGCGCCGCTTTCCGCCGACGACCCGGCCGCACCCACGGACCCTTACGGCCAGTCGAAGCGCGCCGGCGAGGTAGCGGTCCAGCAGGCGGCAGGCGACGCGATGGAGGTGGTGATCCTGCGACCGCCCCTGGTCTACGGCCCGGGCGCCGGGGGCAATTTCGGACGACTGGCGACGGCGGTGCGGCGCGGATTGCCCCTGCCCCTGGGTCTGGTCAACAGCCCGCGCAGCATGATCTTCGTGGATAATCTTGCCGACGCCCTGGTCCATGCGCTGCGCTGTCCCGCCGGCGTCTATCTACCCAGCGACCGGCACGATGTCGGCCTGGCCGCGCTGGCACGCGCCATGGCGCACGGCCTTGGCCGGCAGCCCCGGCTTTTCCCCTGCCCGCCCGCCTTGTTTCGGCTCGCAGGCGTGGTGACGGGGCGAAGCCCGGCGGTTGCGCGGCTGTTGTCGCCGTTCCAGGTGGATGGCCGTTATCCGGGCTGGGCGCCGCCGGTAGACTTCGAGACCGCGATGGCTCGTTCGATGGCCGAGCCGGCCGCCTGAGGAGCGTCTCAAGCGCTTGCCTGCGGGCCGCCATGACTTTATGACATCGGGCATGGCAGATGGCTTCCAATGGAACCGGCCCCAGGTCGCCTTTACCCATGACCTGATCATGGCGGCAGTCTCTTTTCCGCTGTCGCTCTACCTCAGGATCGGCGACCTGAGCGGGACGCTGGAGCAGATCAATCTGTGGCTGGCGACGGCGCTGTTCACGGCAACCGCGGCCGCAATGCTGTTGTCTTCCCGCCTTTATCGGGGAATCTGGCGTTACGCCTCGCTGGACGACCTGCTCGCCATTACAAAGGCCGTCACCCTGACCGTCCTTGTCTTCCTGCCGATCCTGTTCCTGATCACCCGGCTGGAGGGCTTCCCCCGATCGTTGCCGGTGATTAACTGGTTGGTCTTATTGATTCTTCTGGGCGGGCCGCGCTTCGCCTACCGCCTGGCCAAGGACCGTCGACTGAACACCATTCTGGAACGTTCCGAGCACCGCCGCGTGCCGGTCCTGCTGATCGGCGCCGGCGACGAGGCCGACCTCTTCATCCGTGAACAAAAACGCGACCGCGGATCGCCCTACCAGGTGGTCGGTGCGATCGACGAGAAAGGCAGCCGGGTCGGCCGGGAAATCCATGGCGTGCGCGTCCTGGGCACGCTGGACGATATCGAAACCGTGGTTACCGAGCGATGCCGGATCAGGCCGGAACGGGCCATCCTGACCAAGGACCAGTTGGACGGCGCACTGGTCAGCACGGCGCTGGAAAAGACCGATGCATTGGGTCTGACCTTGGCGCGGCTGCCGAAACTCAGCGAACTGAAAGGCGGCGTCGGCGATTCTATGTCCATCCGTCCGATCGCGGTCGAGGACATCTTGGGCAGGCCGCAAAGCGCGCTGGACCGGGGTGCGATGCGCACGATGGTCGAGGGCCGAAGGGTCCTGGTCACCGGCGCCGGCGGCTCCATCGGGTCGGAGCTGGTGCGCCAAATCTGTCTGTTGCACCCGGCCGAGCTTACCCTTTTGGACAACAGCGAACACCAGCTCTATCTGATCGACCGCGAGGTCGAGGAGAACTGGCCGGAACTCACGCGCCGCACGATCCTGGGCGATGTCCGCGACCGCCGGCGGGTTGGCGACGTCGTGGGCCGGGTGCGGCCCGACCTGGTGTTCCACGCCGCCGCTCTCAAACATGTTCCCATGGTCGAGCTCAATCCCATGGAAGGCGTTCTGACCAATGCGGTTGGCACCCGCGTGGTCGCCGACGCGTGCCGCGCGGCCGGCGTCGAGACGATGGTGCTGATCTCCACGGACAAAGCGGTGAATCCGACCAACGTTATGGGAGCGACCAAACGGCTGGCGGAGTCTTATTGCCAGGCGGCAGACGTCGTCGAGCGTGAGACCGGCCGGACGCGTTTTGTGGTCGTCCGCTTCGGCAATGTGCTGGGATCGACGGGGTCGGTGGTCCCGCTTTTTCAACGGCAGCTGGAGGCGGGCGGCCCGCTGACCGTCACGCACCCGGACGTCACCCGCTATTTCATGACCGTGCGCGAGGCGGTCGAGTTGGTTCTGCAGGCCAGCGCGCTGGGCAGCACGGACGAGGAGGCGCGCGGACGAGTCTTCGTTCTGGACATGGGCCAACCGGTCAAGATCCTCACCCTGGCCGAACAGATGATCCGGCTGGCCGGGCTGGAACCGTACAAGGACATCGACATCGAGATCACCGGCCTGAGGCCCGGCGAAAAGCTGCACGAGGAACTGCTGCACGACGACGAACATGCGATGTCCTCGCGCCTGCATGGCCTGATGCTGGCAACGCCGCGGGCGGCAGCGTTGGAAACTCTGGCGCTGAAGCTGGACGAGCTGGAGCGTGCGGCCCGCGCGCGCCAGCGTGAAGAGACATTGGCCTTGATCCGAACGCTGATCCCGGAATACACACCCGACATTGACAAACCCGCCGCCGCGTCGGGCTGATTTGCCGCCCGATGCGCCGCCGCCAACGCAGGGCATTCCATGGCTGATCAACCGATTGCGCGCGCGCTGATCTCCGTCTCTGATAAAACAGGCCTTGTGGAGTTCGCGGAAAACCTTGCGCGCCACCAGGTGCGGATCTTGTCGACCGGCGGTTCCGCGCAGGTTCTAAAAGAGGCCGGCGTCGCAGTGACCGAGGTCTCGGCCCATACCGAATTCCCGGAAATCATGGACGGGCGCATCAAGACGCTGCACCCCGTCATCCATGGCGGAATCCTTGCCCGGCGCGACGACAGCAAACACCGCACCCAGATGGATTCCCATGGCATCACGCCGATCGACATGGTGGTCGTCAATCTCTACCCGTTTGCCGAAACCATGCGCAGCGGCGCGGATTTCGCCACCTGTATCGAGAATATCGACATCGGCGGGCCAGCCTTGATCCGGGCCGCGGCGAAGAACCACGAATACGTGACCGTCATCACCGACCCTGGCGAATACCAGACGGTGATCGCGGACATGGATCACAACCACGGCGCCACGACGCCGGAACTGCGCGCATTCCTTGCGCGCGAGGCCTACGCACGGACGTCGGCCTATGACAGCGTCATCGCCCGCTGGCTGGCCGACCAGCAGGGCCTGATGTTCCCGAAACGGATGAGCTTCGCCGCGCGCAAGAAGCAGGAACTGCGCTATGGCGAAAACCCGCACCAGCATGCCGCGCTTTATGCCAATGCCAGCCGCCTGCCCGGCGTCGTCAATGCCGATCAGATCCAGGGCAAGGAACTGAGCTACAACAACATCAATGACGGTGACGCGGCCTTCGAACTCGTCTGCGAATATGACGAACCGGCCGTTGTCATTGTTAAACACGCCAACCCCTGTGGCGTGGCAGTGGCCGACAGTCTTGTGGAGGCCTGGGACAGGGCCGTCGCCTGCGACCCGGTTTCCGCCTTCGGCGGCGTGGTCGCGGTCAACCGGTCCATCGATGCGGCATTCGCGGAAAAACTGACTTCGCTGTTCCTCGAAGTGGTGATCGCGCCTGACGCGGACGACGCGGCCCGGGCGGTTCTGACCGACAAACAGAATGTACGCGTACTGCTGACCGGAGAGCTGCCGGACCCGGCGCGGATCGATTTGACCGCAAAAATGCTGACCGGCGGGATGCTGGTGCAGACCCGCGACAATGGCGCGATCGACCCCGATGCGCTGGAAGTCGTGACCGATCGGCCGCCGACGAATTCCGAGATGACCGACCTGCTGTTCGCCTGGAAGGTCTGCAAACACGTCAAGTCGAACGCCATCGTCTATGCCCGCGGCGGGGCCACGGTCGGGATCGGGGCGGGCCAGATGAGCCGCGTTGACGCGGCGCGCATCGGCGCACAGAAATCCGCCGAACATGAAGGCACCAAGGACAGCGTGATTGCGTCGGACGCATTCTTTCCGTTCGCCGACGGATTGCAGGTCGCGATCGAGGCGGGCGCGACGGCGGTGATCCAGCCGGGCGGATCGAAACGCGACGCGGAAGTCGTCTCCGCCGCCAACGAAGCGGGCGTCGCGATGGTCACCACCGGCATGCGCCATTTCCGGCATTGAATGAGGCCCCTCTCCGTCCCAGGAGACGGGTTTATTCCTTCTCCGTTTTAGCCGGTTCCCTGACGCCCAGCAGGATCACGCCACCCAGGACGAACCAGCCGATGATGGTCGCCATGCCGACACGCTGGCTTTCGAAGATGTCGGTGGCAAGCGCGAAGGCAAGCGGCCCCAGGATCGCCACCGCCCGGCCCGTCAGGGAATAAAGCCCGAAGAACTCGGTCTCCATATCCGCCGGACTCAACCGCGCCATCAGCGTCCGGCTGGCCGCCTGGGCCGGGCCCACGAAGATCCCCAGGACCAGCGCCAGCGCGATAAACAGCGTCTGGTCGTCGATCAGCAGAATCGGGATTCCGACGACCGACAAACCCGCCAGCGCGATCAACACCGTCCGTTTGGACCCGAACCTGTCGTCGACCCAGGCGAACGCGCCGGCGCCCAGGCCGGCGGTGACGTTCAGCCCGATTGCGAAGACCAGGATCTGTTCGAAACTCAGACCGAACGTGCCGGCGGCGTAGAGCCCGCCGACGGCGAACAAGGTCGACAGGCCGTCGCGATAAAGCGCACTGGCGATCAGAAAGCGTACGACCTGCCCGTAGGATCGGACCGCGCGCAGCGTGGACAACAGTGCCGCCAACCCCTGCCCCACCGCCTTTCCGACGCCCAGGCCCGTCGGCGGCTTGTCCTGAGTGAAGAGAAACATCGGCAGCGAGAAAGCAAGGAACCAGACCGCGACCACCGGGGCGGTCGCGCGGATATTGGCGGCCGCCTCCGTGCCGACGCCGAACCAGGGTTCGGCGGGCTGGACGAAACCGACGAGGCACAGCGCCAGGCAGGCCAGGCCGCCGAAATAGCCAAGGCCCCAGCCCCAGCCCGAGACCCGGCCCATCATCTGGCGCGGCGCGACCGAGGGCAGAAGGGCGTTGTAGAAAACCGTGACCAGCTCGAACATGACGCTGCCGATGACGACCAAGGACAGCGCGAACGCGACGTAGGAGGGATCGGGCATTGCAAACCAAAGCAGAGCGGTCGGCCCGATCGTGGCCAGCACAAGGATGAAAAGCCACGGCTTCAAGCGGCCGGTATTGTCGGCGATGGCGCCGATCACCGGGCTGACCAACGCCACGACCAGGCCCGAAAAGCTCAGCGCATAGCCCCAAACCGCGCTGCCCGCGGTCTCGTCGCCGTAAATGCCGCGCGCAAAGTAGACGGAAAACACGAATGTGCCGATCACCGTCGGAAACGACGAGTTCGCCCAGTCGAACAGGCACCAGGAAAAAATCGAGCGTTTCGTCGACATGGACTCGTCCGGAAATCTGGTGGCGGGGCAATGGACCCCAGCCTAACCGAGTATCACTGCCGGCAACACGTTTCGATTACAGGAGGCGGCCCTATCAGCCTTCGTGGTCTAGGGTCAGGCTGGTTGCAGCAATGATCGGGCCGTGATCGGGCGCTTGCAACAGCACCGCACATCCGCCGCGGGCCATGACGTCGTCCAGCGGAACGGTGAGCGTCATTGTTCCACCGCTCCAGCCGCCGATCCGCTCCAGGCTCCTCACAACGTTGGAATTGGTGAGGTTGCGCCCGGCATTCTCGCCGCGGGTGACCTTGGTCTCGTGACGGCGGTCGAAAGCTGCAATCATGACGTCGAATGTGCCCTCGGCCTCGCCGTCGATCACGATTTCGATGGCGTCTGCGCCATGGGTCATCGTGATCTTAGGGCCATTGCCATCATCCGCCCGCGCGCGACGCTGCGCCACCAGGGCGTTCTCCACCGCGACCCGGTCGGACCCCACCACATGCGTGGCGCCGCCGATCACCATTTGCGGCGTGTAGACGTAACGGCTGCCCAATTTGCGTGAATAAGCCTTCTGGCGGTCGGTGAAAGCAGACTGCGCAAAGCGATCCTTCCAGCCGATATAGTCCCAATAATCCACATGAAGCTCCAGGGCGACCACGTCGTCGCGCGCCGCCAGCTCGCCCAGATAGGCTTCCGCTGGCGGACAGGACGAACAGCCCTGGCTGGTGAACAGTTCCACGACGGTCATATCGGACTGCGCCTGGCTCCGGCCGGAAAGGGCCAGCGTCAGGGCAAGCAGCAAAACGGGCAGGATAAGGCGCTGTTTCATGGCGGCGTAGCATATGAATTCCCGAAACACACACGAATCAACTTCAAGTGAGGCTTGCGGCCAGCCCGGCACGCCGGGGTACGGCCAAGCCGGACCGAAGAAGGCAATCGTTTGACATCATAGTCGGATCGTGAGGCAAAGGACGCGGAAACGGTCACGGAACTGTTACAGGCCCGGGCTACGGCTCAAATACCGGACTGGGTCACCAGCACTTCCACCTCCATGGACTGAAAGGCCTCCGGCGGACCGAAATAGGTGCCGTCCACCGGAACCGCCTGCGACGGCGCCCGGGCGGTTGCGACCGTGATCAGGTTCTGGCCGCCGGCCAGGCCGTTCGTGGGATCGAAATCGACCCATCCGGCGCCCGGCAGGTAGACCGACGCCCAGGCATGCGTCGCACCGGCCCCTTCAACGGTGGCCGCGACGCCATCGACCGCGGGATCATACAGGTAGCCGGTCACGAACCGCGACGCGACGCCAAGCGACCGCACAGCCTCCATGTAAAGCAGCGCGAAATCGCGGCAGCTCCCGCTGCCGCAGCTCAGCGTATAGGCGGGTTCTTGGGTCCCGGGCTCCTCGCGGCGCCGGTATTCGAAGTTCCGCTGAATATGCCGGTTCATCTCCATCAACGTTTCCACCGTGTCGCCGCTGCGGCCGGCGTCCAGAAACTTCTCGGCCCAGTCGCGGATCTGCTGGCGCCCTGATTCCCGGGAGTGAAGCCGGTGCGTGCGGCCCAGGTCGCCGGATTCCTCGGGCGCGTAGGAGAACGGGATGCGCCGTGCATAATCCTCCACCATGCGGAAGTCCGGCAGTTCGATGCCGTAATGCTCCAGCGTGATTGCCGATTCGATATCCAACCGGTCTGCAGAGCCATCGAAATCGAGCCGGGCGATGGAATTGCCGAAAATGTCGAACAGCCATCGCGAGGTGGCCTGGGGCGAAATCCGGAGTTTTGCGTCCAACAGCCGGAATTCGTGGCTGTCCCGCGGCCGCACCATCAGCCGGTGCGCCCCGAACCCGACGGGGCGGTCGTACCGGTAAGTGGTTCTGTGATTGACCGTCAGGGTGCGCATCGCCGTTTTATGTACGCGGGCAGGGCCCGGCCGGCCAGAGTCGATTTGGGTTCCGCCGCAAAAACCGTCCGTCCCGGATCGTCATCATTTCGCCTTTGCAATGATTTCGGTTGGATGATCCAATCCGGTCGCGAGCACGGCCGGGTCACTCTATCGTGGCAGAACCGCGGGCGCGCGCCGCAGCCGCAGGCGCGCCGGGATCGTCACGGAAAAGTTAATCCGCAACCGAGATGGTATATGGCATTTGATCTAGTTTTGTATAAAATGCTGCTCGGGCGTCACGATCAACTACCACGGCAGCTATCAGGTGATGCGTGGTTGTTCGCGGCCTGCGACGCGCATGAGGGATGCGCCCGCGGGGGCACTCGGGGAAAAAGGCCTTACAAAGGCGATTGCGCCGCCCGGAATCAATGACCCGCCACCATACGGTGGCGGGTCAATTCTTTTCGATCCTCAGCATGATATATTAGGGATGGTACCTAATACTTCATGCTGCTTCTTTGGCGCCGCCCATCATGCTTCGCAGCACGTACTGAAGGATCCCGCCGCTCTTGTAGTATTCGACCTCGTCCACGGTATCCAGCCGGGCCAGCAGCGGCACCGACTGTTCGGACCCGTCCGCGCGCCGGATGGTCAGGGTGACCTTCATTTGCGGCGTAAGGTCCTGTTCCAGGCCGGTGATGTCGAACAGCTCCGTGCCATCCAGGTTCAGGGATTCGCGGTTGGTTCCGTCCTCGAACTGAAGCGGCAGCACGCCCATCCCGATCAGATTTGACCGGTGGATCCGCTCGAAGCTTTCCACGATCACGGCCCGCACGCCCAAGAGACGAGTCCCCTTCGCAGCCCAGTCGCGGCTGGAACCTGTTCCGTATTCCTTGCCGCCGATCACGATCAGGGGCACGCCGTCCTCCTTGTAACGCATCGCCGCATCGTAAATCGGCATCACCTCGCCATCGGGTTGGTGGGCGGTGACGCCGCCCTCGGTGCCCGTGGCCAGTTCGTTGCGGATCCGGATGTTCGCGAAGGTGCCGCGCATCATCACCTCGTGATTGCCGCGGCGCGAACCGTAAGAGTTGAAATCGCCCGGACGGACCTGACGCTCCAGCAGGTAATTGCCGGCCGGCGTGTCCTTGGAGAAAGACCCGGCGGGGCTTATATGGTCGGTGGTGATCGAATCGCCCAGCTTAGCCAGCAGCCGCGCGCCATGGACGTCTTTGACGGCCTCCGGCTCCGCCTTCATACCCTCGAAGTAGGGCGGGTTTTGGACGTAGGTCGACCCGGCGTTCCATTCGTAGGTTTCGCTGGGCACGGTTTCGATCGTCCGCCACTGCTCCGGCCCTTCGAACACATTGCCATAGCGTTCGCGGAACATCTCCGGCGTCAGGCACTGGTCGATGGTTTCCCTGATCTCCTGGTTGCTGGGCCAGATGTCCTTCAGGTAGACCGGGTTGCCGTCGGAATCCTCGCCCAGGGGATCGTTGACGATGTCCACATTCATGCTACCGGCCAGCGCATAGGCCACGACCAGCGGCGGGCTGGCAAGATAGTTGGCGCGCACCAGCGGATTGACCCGCCCTTCGAAGTTCCGGTTGCCGGACAGCACCGAACAGGCCACCAGGTCGTTCGCTTCCACGGCCTTGCCGACTTCCTCCAGCAGCGGCCCGGAATTGCCGATGCAGGTTGTGCAGCCGTACCCCACAAGGTCGAAACCCAGGGCATCGAGATCGCCCTGCAGGCCCGCTTTTTCAAGATAATCCGTCACCACCTGGCTGCCGGGCGCCAGCGAGGTCTTGACCCAGGGCTTGACCGTCAGGCCTTTCTCCCGGGCCTTGCGCGCAACCAGGCCTGCGCCGACCAGCACCGACGGGTTGGATGTGTTGGTGCAGCTTGTGATCGCGGCGATCACGACCGCCCCGTCCTCCAGCGCATAATCGGCGCCGTCGACCGCCACGCTGCGCTTGTCCGTGCCGAAATCCTTCAAGACCTGGCCGAAGGCCGTCGACGCCTGGGACAGCGGCACCCGGTCCTGGGGCCGCTTGGGCCCGGCCAGCGAAGGTTCGACATCGCCGAGGTCCAGTTCCAGCGTGTCGGTGAAGACTGGATCCGGCGTCCCCGCGTCGCGCCACATGCCCTGCGCTTTGGCATAAGCCTCGACCAGGGCGACGCGGTCGTCGTCGCGCCCGGTGAACTTCAAATAGCGAACGGTTTCGGCGTCGATCGGAAAGATCCCGCAGGTCGCGCCATATTCCGGCGCCATGTTGGCGATCGTGGCGCGATCCGCCAGTGTCAGATGGTCCAGGCCGGGCCCGTAGAATTCCACGAACTTGCCCACCACGCCGCGCTTGCGCAGCATCTGGACGACCATCAACACCAGGTCGGTTGCAGTGGTGCCTTCTTTCATCTCCCCGGTCAGCTTGAAGCCGATCACTTCCGGGATCAGCATCGAGACCGGCTGACCCAGCATCGCCGCCTCGGCTTCGATGCCGCCCACGCCCCAGCCCAGGACGCCCAGGCCGTTGACCATCGTGGTGTGACTGTCTGTGCCAACCAGCGTGTCCGGATAGGCGACCGTCTTCCCGCCGGCGTCATCGGAGGTCCAGACGCACTGGGACAGGTATTCAAGGTTGACCTGATGGCAAATGCCGGTGCCCGGCGGGACGACCCGGAAATTGTTAAAGGCGGTCTGGCCCCAGCGCAGGAAAGAATAGCGCTCGCCGTTGCGGCTGAATTCCAGATCGACGTTCTTCTTAAACGCATCGGCGCCGCCGGAATAGTCGACCATGACCGAGTGGTCGATCACCAGGTCGACCGGCGACAGCGGATTGATCCGCTGCGGATCGCCGTTCATCTTCACCATCGCATCGCGCATTGCCGCCAGGTCGACGACCGCCGGCACGCCCGTGAAGTCCTGCATCAGGACCCGGGCCGGCCGGTAGGCGATTTCGCGGGTCGAACGCCGCTCGGCCAGCCAGCCGGCCATCGCCTTGACATCGTCCACCGAAACGGTGCGATCGTCCTGATAACGCAGCAGGTTTTCCAAGAGCACCTTCAGCGAGAAGGGCAGAAGCGAGATGTCGCCGATGGAGTCGGCGGCGGCGCTGAGCGAGTAGTAATCGTAAGACTTGCCGCCGACGTCGAGCGTGCGGCGCGCATGGAGAGTGTCCTGACCGGTAGCAGTCATGGGGGAATCCGCTCCCTAGCTGATATCCTGCCCCGGTCCCGGGTGCGCCCGGACCCCGGCGGCGGTAGGCCTCTGCAACCCCGCGCAACGGAACCCAAACGGGGGACAGGCTGATCTGCGATTGGATGGCCGTGGGTTTACACAAAAAGCCCGCGAAAGGGAAGGGCGCACCGACGCCGTGCGCCGGTCAGTCGGACGCACTTTCCCTAGACTTGGGCAAAAAGACTCGGACCACTGTCAGGGAAGGGACATATCCATACGCCCCAATGTCAACTGAACCCCTCCGGCCCTCAAAGAAAACAACGCCTTTGGAACAGGACGGGGAATGGCGTATCAGACCTTGACATTAGATGCGAATCGCCAGCGAACCAGAACCAAGGCGGGTTGATACACGAAAACTTCGACGTAACAGCCTTACCAACTGAACCGTGATTTATTTTTTGTGTTTGATTGCAAATAGTTCTGGGTATTTCGTGTGGTATGACGATTTTAACTAAACCGCTCTTGACACTCTGGTACTGATCCAGTACCGTACCAAACAGCAAAACCAAGGAGGCCGGTATGGCCGTCACAAAAGACAAACCAGCCCCATACGCGCCAGCCGCGACCGTGTTGAGCCTGGTCGAGCGATACCGAGAACGTGGCTTGCCGGCGCCCATCGATAATGAGGTTCTGGGGCGCGCAGGCATCCCGGAAAGTTTGTTGGCGCGGACTTTGTTCGCGCTGCAGGTCCTAGGCCTGATTGATGAGAGCGGCAACCCGACCGAAACATTTGAGGGTATTCGAGAAGCCACCGAGTCCGATTACCAACAGCGTCTGCGGCAATGGCTTAACGATGCATACGCCGATGTGCTGGCATTTGTTGACCCGTCAACAGATGACGAAACCAAGGTTCGGGATGCTTTTCGAGCCTACAAACCCATCGGTCAACAACCCCGGATGGTCACGCTCTTTCTTGGACTTTGCGCTGCGGCAGGATTGGCACCTGAGCGCCCTACGAAATCCCGCCAGCCTCGCGCGACCAAACAGCAAGATCAGATCAAAAAAGCAAGTGCTCCTACCCGAGAGTACGAACGACGCAAAAATCGGCAACGAACGAAGTTCGACGCGAGAACTCAAGCAGACCTCCCAGCTCCGATCACGGGTCTGCTGGCCAGCCTGCCATCAGAAGGGGAAGGCTGGACCAAGAGCCAACGGGATAAGTTCATTACAACGTTTGGGGCGGTGCTTGACTTTTGCTTTCCTATTGTCGAGGCCGCACCCGAAGCGTCAGATGAACGTCTAGATCAGGAGGAATTAATATGAGGAGGGTTTCGAGCTCCCGGATGTTTGGCCGAGCGACGCCGGGGGCGATGACAAATAGCAAGGGCCGCCGCTCGATCCCGTGACAAGGCAAAGCGGCGGCCCCTAATCGGCCTCCAAATCAGAGACTGAAAGTGTGTATCACACTATGCGACCCTAGAACCAAAAATCACTGCTGGCACATTGCAGCTCAAACAGGTTGGCATACCGCCGTCCGTCTGGGGCGCATTTGTGTGCCTGTCCCTAATGAGCATAATGAACACCTTCACTGCCGCAGCAGACTTGCTGGCGATACTGAAAACCTAACCCGGCCATCGTCCACTCACACGCCGGCCAGGCTCCGCAGTTCGCGGTTCACCACCGCCAGCATCGCAAGGTCCAGACCCGCGATCTGACGGAACTCCGTCAGCATGCCGTCAACACGGTCGGCCGATTCGCCGCGGGTCTCGACCCAGTCGGCAATGGCATCGTCGCCCGTCTTGCCGCCGCGCATGACCTTTGCGGCGATTTCCGCCTGCAGGCCCCACAGATCGTCGATGATCGCCGCGATCGCCAGACGGTGCCACTGGTTCTCCGACGGCAGCCGGTTCGCCACCGACCGCAGCCAGTCCAGCCCGAAGCGCTGACCCACGTGGGTATAGGTACGCCCCACCGCGTCGACCGGCCGCTCGACACCGGCGGCAAGCTTCACAACGTCGCAGGCCGCCGACAGCGTCTTCAACTGGCCGACCCTTGCCACCACTTCGGCGGGGACGCCGTCATGCGCGAACCGTTCGTTGCGGCGATGCATGGCGTCCAGCGCGATCGGCCCCAGGATGTCCACAAGGTTGGCGCGCAGGGTTTCCACGCCCGGCTGGTATTTCTGGATGTTTTGCCGGATGTCCAGCGGATGATCCTCGTGCCGCAGAAACCATTCGGTCATGCGCTCGATCGTCCGTGTGGTCTCGTGCAGCATCAATGTCTGCGCTTCGGCCGGCGCCACATTGTCCAGCGCCTCGATCGCGGCCCAAAGCGGCCTCAAATCGAAGACCTCGCGCGTGACGGTGTAAGCCCGCGCGATCTCCGGCGCCCGCCAGCCCGTGCGTCTGTGCATCTCGTGCACGAAGGCCGCCCCGGTGCGGTTGATCATCGAATTGGTCACCGAGGTTGCGATGATTTCCCGGCGCAGCCGGTGACGCTGGATCGCCTCGGGCATGCGGTCCTGCGCCCGCGGCGGGAAATACCGGGTCAGGTCCTCGCTGAGCAGCGCGTCGTCCGGCAAATCGGAGTCCAGAAGCTCCAGGTAGGTCACGTTCTTCGCATAGGCCAGCAGCACCGACAGTTCCGGCCGGGTCAGGCCGCGATTGGCCTGGGCGCGCTCGTCGATCTCCTCGTCATCGGGCAGGAATTCCAGCGCCCGGTCAAGATGGCCGGCGCGCTCCATGGCCCGGATCAGGCGCTGGTGGATGTCGATCCGGCGCACGGCCTGGCTCTGCGCCACGCTGATCGCCTGGGTCTGCTGATAGTTGTCGCGCAGGACATGCGCGGACACCGCGTCGGTCATGTCCTCCAGCAGCTTGTTGCGCTGCTTGCCGGTCATGTCGCCGCGGGACACCACATCGCCCAGCAGAATCTTGATATTGACCTCGTGGTCGGAACAGTCCACGCCGGCGGAATTGTCGATGGCGTCGCTGTTGCAGCGGCCGCCGGCGGTTGCGAATTCGATGCGCGCACGCTGGGTCATGCCAAGGTTGGCGCCTTCGCCGACGACCTTGCAGCGCAGCTCGCCGCCGTCGACCCGCAACGAGTCGTTGGCCCGGTCGCCGGCCTCCGCGTTGGTTTCGCGCGCGCCTTTGACATAGGTGCCGATCCCGCCGAACCACAAGAGATCCACCTCGGCTTTCAGCATGCGGTTGATCAGGTCGTTGGGCGGCAGCGAATCCTGATCGATGCCGAACAGGGCCTTGATCTGGGGCGTCAGCTTGATCGACTTCGCCTTGCGCTCGAAAATCCCGCCGCCCTTGGAGATCAGCTTCTCGTCGTAGTCGCTCCAGCTCGAGCGCGTCAGATCGAACAGGCGCTTGCGTTCGTCCCAGCTTTTCGCCGGATCGGGTTCGGGGTCGATAAAGATGTGCAGGTGGTTGAATGCGCCGACCAGCTTGATGTGTTTCGACAGCAGCATTCCGTTGCCGAACACGTCGCCCGACATGTCGCCGACGCCCATCACCGTGAAGTCCTGACTCTGGGTGTCGTGCCCCATCTCGCGGAAATGGCGTTTCACCGATTCCCAGCCGCCGCGCGCGGTGATGCCCATCTTTTTGTGGTCGTAACCGGCCGACCCGCCCGATGCGAAGGCGTCGCCCAGCCAGAACCCATAGGATATGGCCGTTTCGTTGGCGAAGTCCGAGAAGGTCGCCGTGCCCTTGTCGGCCGCAACCACCAGGTAGGGGTCGTCGCCGTCGCGCCGGACGACCTGCGCAGGCGGCACCACCTTGTCCTCCACCAGATTGTCGGTGATGTCCAGCATGCCCGAAATGAAAAGCTTGTAGCAGGCGACGCCCTCGGCGAGGAACGCTTCACGGTCGGCTGGGCTGGGCGCCCGCTTCAAGACGAAGCCGCCCTTCGAGCCGACAGGAACGATGACGGCGTTCTTGACCTGCTGCGCCTTGACCAGGCCAAGGATTTCCGTGCGGAAATCCTCGCGCCGGTCCGACCAGCGCAAGCCCCCGCGTGCGACCAGGCCGAACCGCAGATGCACCGCCTCGAACCGCGGCGAATAGACGAAGATCTCTCTCAGCGGCGCCGGCGCCGGGATCTCGTCGATCTGGCGGCTGGCGAACTTGAAGGAAACGGACGGCTTGACGTTGCCCGCCTCGTCGGCCTGGTGGAAGTTCGTGCGCAAGGTCGCGCGCACCAGGCTGAGGAAACGCCGGAGAATCCGGTCTTCGTCCAGGTTCTCAACCGCATCCAGCCGCGTTTCGATGTCCTTCGCAATGGTGCTGACCCGGTCCTCGCGGCCGCTCTTGCCCTGCGGGTCGAATTCGGCGTGGAACAGCTTGATGATGTCCGACGCAAGCGTGGCGTTGCGGGACAACGTCTCTTCCATATAGGCCTGGCTGAACGGGATCCCGATCTGGCGCATGTATTTGCAGTAGGCGCGCAGCACCACGATGTCGCGCCAGTCGAGACAAGCGCTCAGCACAAGGCGGTTGAAGCCGTCGTCTTCGACATCGCCTTCCCAGACGCGGCTGAAGCAATCGTGGAACAGGTCGCGCGCCTGGGGCAGGTCGATCCCGTGCTCGTCCTGGGTCAGCATGCCGAAATCGTGGATATAGACGCTGTCCTCTGCGTCGGCGGGCGACACCTTGAACGGCCGCTCCTCCATCACGCGCACGCCCATGTTCTCCAGCATCGGCATGATCGCGGACAGCTCCACCGGACCGCCGCGGTTATAGACCTTGAACCTCAGTTCGGTGGGTTCCGCCTCGATCGGCCGGTAGAGATTGACGCCCAGCCTGCCGGTATCCAGGGCCCGCTCGATCATGTCGATGTCGTAAGCGCCGGTCTGGATGTTGAACAGCTCGCGATAGGACGTCTGGAACGCATCGGCGTAACGCCGGTAAAGCTTCAGACCCTTTTCTTCGCCATAGCTTTCGATCAGCACCTGGCGGATCTTGTCGCCCCAGGTGCGCGCGGCGTCCTGCAGCAGACTTTCCACCTCGGCGCGGTCGTAGTCGGGAATGTGACCGGGCTCGGTCTTGACGATGAAAAGCACGCGGGCCAGGGCCTCGTCGGACAGATGGCCGTAATGGGCCGCGATCGAGCCGTTGAAGGTGCGCGCCAGGATGTCCTCGAACAGCTGGCGCAACTGCGTGTTGAACCGCTCGCGCGGCACATAGATCAGCGCCGAGACGAACCGCTCGAACGGGTCGCGTCGTAGGAAAAGCGCGATGCGCTGACGTTCCTGCAGATGGACGATCCCCAACGCCGTTTCGGTCAGCGTCTCCACGTCGATCTGGAACAGCTCGTCCCGCGGGTAGCTGTCCAGGACATGCATCAGCGCCTTGCCGGAATGGCTTTGTTCGCTGTAGCCGGACAGCTTGACGGCGTCAGAGACCTTCTGCCGCAACAGCGGGATGTCCATCGGCATCTGGTTGTAAGCGACCGACGTGAACAGGCCGACGATCAGGCGCTCGCCGATGACCTTGCCCTTGTCGTCATACTGTTTGACCGCAATCGTATCGAGATGCACCGGGCGGTGGACGGTCGAGCGTCGGTTGCTCTTGGTCACCCGGATCAAGTCGGGCGCGCGCATGAAGTGCTGCACTTCGGGCGGCATCTTGCCCAGATTGCGCAGGCCCTCGAAGACGGAGGTCTCAGGGTCGCGCAAAACGCCAAGGCCCGAATTCGCCTTGATCTTGATCTTCGCCCGTTCGCCCTGGCCGGCGATTTCGTTGACCCGGTAACCGGTGAAGGTGAAATGGTCGTCGTGCACCCACTGCAGGAACGCGATCGCCTCTTCAACTTCGTCCTTCGGGCGTTTTGGAGGATTGCGGCGCAGTTCGTCGATGACGTCCTGAACCTCGTCGCGCATTTGCGGCCAGTCTTCGACCGAAGCGCGCACGTCGCCCAGCACCCTGCGCAGCGAGTCCTCGATCTCGGCCAGCGCCTCCGGCGAGGTGAGCTCGTCGATTTCCAGATGCATGAAGGATTCGGTGGGCTTGCGTTCTTTCGACGTATCCGGCACCGCGTAACTGGTGGCACGTCCGTCGCCGTCGCGGGCAACCTGATAAGTCGGATGAATGATCAGATGAACCGTCAGGTTCAGACGGTTCAGCTCCATGGTGACCGAATCGACCAGGAACGGCATGTCGTCATTGACGATTTCGATGACCGTGTGGGTCGAATGCCAGCCGTGCTCCTCGAACCTGGGCGAGAAGGCGCGGATCAGCGTCTCGCCGGGTTCCCGTTTGGCGCCGAACGACCATAACGACAGGGCCGCGCCGTAGAGATCGTCGATCTCGCTGTCCGCAACGTCATCGACCGAGACGTCCGCGTAGAAGTGGCGCACGAAATCCTCGGCGCTTTCGGCCTTGGCGCCCGTCATGCGCGCCTGCACAACCGCAGCGACCTTATCGACGATTTCCTGCCTCGCGGAGACTGCCCGTTTCAGCATTGTCATTCTCCCAACGACCGGGACCCGGCCAAGCCCTGAAAAAAGGAACTTCCTCGCTTCTTTTCGCGTGTGCACGACCCGGGAATTCACTGCTTCCGGGTCGTGGTTACGCAACCGTAAATGGCGTCATTTAGCGTGGCATTAAGACTTTAACGCTATGTTGATATCAAAAGAAGGGGAGAGGGGAGAAACGCACACCATGCGCTTCACATCGAAAAACGATGGCGGCGTCATGGGCACAGGAAACGCCGCAGGGATCATGGCGTTAGAGCCCGACGCATTCGCCGCTTCGCCTTCCACCCCCAGTGCCACACTGGGGGCCTTCAGGCGCCAATAACTTTCGCACGTCCCGTCCCATATCAAGGACAACCTCGACGAGGAGCAGCTCACCGCGCTGGCGGACATCGCCGCCGCGATGCGCGCGGCCTGGGCCAACCGGCACCGTGTCGACATCCGGATGTCCGTGCCGCTGCTGTTCAGCCGGTATTATCTTACCGTTTTGTCCGGGCCGGACGGCCGGACCGCCCGGCGCAACGGAGAGGACGGGGTCACCGGCCCGCTGCGGCGCCTTGCGAACGTTGCCTTCATCGGCATCGTCGCCGCCGGTTTCTATACGGTGGCCGGCCTGGCGCTGCTGATCTACAGCTCAGTCCTGTCGCTTTAACGGCGGGCCGGCTTCAGCCGGTCCAGCCGCAGGCGGTGCCGGTTGTCGGTCAGCCTGGCAATACCGAGGAACACCGCCATCAGCACGCCGGCTCCGGTCGCGCCGGCGATCAGGAACATGATCAGAAGCTGGTACTTGACCGCCTCCACGGGGTCGACACCGGCCAGGATCTGACCGGTCATCATTCCCGGCAGAAACACCAGCCCCACCGCCGACATGGAATTGATGATCGGCATCAGGCCGCTGCGCAAGGCGCGCTTGGCGACGCCCCGGAACGCGTCCGCCCGCCCGCGGCCCAAGGCGAGCTGCGCCTCGATCGCGGGTCGTTCACGCGCGGCGGTATCGGTCAGCGTATCGATGCCCAGGCTGATGCCGGTCATCGCGTTGCCCAGGATCATTCCCAACAACGGGATCGCAAACCGCGGGTCGTACCAGGGGTCGGCGCGGATTTGCGTGGTCAGCGCCAGCGCCGTCACCAGCACGGCGGCCAGGGTCATCGTCGAAGCGCCGATCCCGTAACCCCAGAGGCCGGCGAAACGGCGGTCCTGACGCGCCATCACCTCGTAGCCGGCAAAGCCCAGCATGACCACCGCCACCGCCGCGGTCCAGAACGGCGAGACCAGCGCGAAGACGGTGCGTAACACCAGGCCAATCAAAAGAAGCTGCGCGACCATGCGGGTCGCGGCCACCAGCATCGCCCGGGCAAGGCCCAGTCTGAACAGGATCGACAGGGCCGCGTTGATCAGCAACAGCAGCGCAGCCAGGGCCAGATCGGTCGGTTGCAGAACGGGCAGGGTCAAGGCGTCACCTCCGACAGCCGTCCGTCGGTCAGTCGATAGACCGTGCCGGCGAGCCTGCCGGCCTGGGCCATGTCATGGGTGGCGAGCACGATCGTCGCGCCCGCCGCCATGCGCCCCGTCAACAGCGCCTCCACCCGGTCCCGTGCGGCGGCGTCCAGCGCAGCGGTGGGTTCGTCCAGCAGCAGCACCGCCGGCGCATCCAACAGGCCGCGGATCAGGGCAAGTCTTTGGCGCTGACCGGTGGAGGCGCGTTCCACCGGCCAGTCCAGACAGTCGGCCGGCAGGTCCAGCGCCGGCGTCGAAATGGGCGCCGATGCGCGGTTCCCACCAGGCAGGCTCGGCGGCCAGGAATCGCACGCGCCGGCGCCATTCGGGCGCCGGCACCGTGGCCCGGCCAATGCCGTCGGCGAACACCACGCCGGTATTGGGATCCAGGTCGGCGATCGCCCTGAGGATCCGGCTCTTGCCCGAACCCGAAGGCCCGGTGATCGCGACGCAGGCGCCATCAGCAACGTCCAGCGACACGGGGTCCAGACCCGGACAGCGAAGATCGCGCACCTGCAGCATGGCCTACCTGCTCCTCCTGTTGCGGCAGGATAACCGGGGCGTGCGGCTGTGTCCTTGTTGCGTCACCGGGTTCCTCGGCCCATATGTTCGCAATGGCACGGCCGAGCGCCGCGCAGCAGGACGAGACCGCAGCCGATGACGTCACCCGATCAGCCCGACCACGCCGGCGTTATCGCGCCGCCGCCGGTGATCTTCGGCAGCGGGCTGGCGCTGGGCCTGGCTGCCGACTGGATCGCGCCGACGGGCTTGGCCGCATTTCTCGCATCCCAGCTGCGGGTCGGCCTTGCCGCAGCCCTGATCGCCAGCGCGCTGACACTGGCGGCCGTTGCGGTCATCCAGTTCCGCCGCGCCCGCACGCACCTGGAACCCTGGCGGCCGACCACGGCGCTGATCACCGGCGGCGTCTATCGGCTGAGCCGGAACCCGATCTATGTGGCGCTGACCCTGCTTTACGCGGGCATCGCGGTTGCCGCGGCCAGCGGTTGGGCTTTGGCGTTTCTGATCCCTGTCCTGCTTGTCATGGAGTTCGGTGTGGTCCGCCGCGAAGAGCGGTATCTGGAAACGAAGTTCGGCGAGACCTACCGCGCCTACAAGGCGCAGGTGCGGCGTTGGTTCTGACGTCCGCGCAAACCAAAGGCGGGCCGCAATCGCCAGCCCGCCTCGTCGGTTTGCCGTGGTTCGCTTACGCGGCCTTCTTTTCCGGATGCTTCACGCCGACGGCGTGCACCGGAATCTTCCGCGACGTCAGTTTGGCCTCGGGCGATTTCGGCAGGACGATCGTCAGCAGACCTTTGTCAAAGGTTGCTTCGATCTTGTCCGGCAGCACATCCACACTCAACGGAATGCTGCGATAGAAGGATCCATAAGACCGTTCCATATAGGTATAGGCCTCTTCCTTCTCCTCCTTTTCCGCCTTCTTTTCGCCCTTGATGGTCAGGACATTGTCCTTCAGATCGACCTCGACGTCTTTTTCGTCCAGGCCGGGCAGTTCGAACGTCATGCGGAAGCTGTCCTCGTCTTCGACAAGGTCCATCTTCGGCATCATCGCGCCGACCCGCCGGTCAACACGACTGAACATGCCCAGATCGAAGTCGCGCCAGAAGTCCTCGAAGACGCGTTCCACGTCGCGATGCAGCATATCGTACGGATGCATCACACCGCGTTTGCCGTGCGCGACACGATGGCCGCTCCACGGCATCAGGCTCCTCATACCAAACATCGTTCCCTCCATTGTTTGCAGCCGAATGTGGCCACTGGAGGCAACCTGAGGCGCCCGGACCCCCATGGGCCCGGGACGTCCGGTCCCCAGCGAAGTGGTCACCAGACTTACCCTTGATAGATAGGCAGAAGGCCCCGTTTTTCAAGACAGCACTGCTGTCTCAAATCGGATCAAATGTCTGATTTTATGGGGGTTTTATGGCTCCTGGGGTCACGCCGCCTTCGTCTTGGTCTTTTGCCACTGGGCCAAGGAGGCATGCGCCTTTCTTGCGGCTTCCGCCTCGTAGGCGTCCGAACCTTCGTCCTTTGCCGCCAGCTCGATCACGTACCCGTTCGGGTCGCGGAAATAGATCGACTTGATGAAGCCGTGGTCTGCGACGCCCCGGGTTTCCATCCCCGCCGCCTTGCCTTTCTCGAACATCCGCTTCTGGGTTTCAGCATCCACCTCCAGCGCGATATGCAGGTCGAAGTCGTGCTGTTCCTTGAATTCGAACGGCGAGCCTGGCGCCTCGAAGAAGGCCAGGAACGACCCGTCGCCCAACCGGTAAAAGCTGTGCAGCACGCTGGTCTCGCGCCCGGTTTTGGTTTGCGTGATCTCGAAGGCGTCGGCCAGCGGCAGTTCCAGAAAACCCTCGTAGAACGCGCGGGTCTCTTCGGAATCCCGGCAACGATAGGCGTTGTGATGCAGTCCCTTGATCATGGGGTCGCTCTCCTCCTCGGCAGTCCGCACAGATTAACCCGCCGCAGCCCGGCGATCCATCGCCAAGCCACGGCGGGTTAGGTAGAACTCCGTGCCGATTTTCAAGCCGCGTTGCGGCCGGCCATCACTCCACCGTCGATATCCCAGACCGCACCGGTCACCCAGTCGGCCTCGTCCGACAGCAGAAAATCGATGGTCCGGGCCACATCTTCGGCCCGCCCGACCCTGCCGATGGGGTGGAAAGCATCGAAACCCGAGGTCAGGGTGTCCTCGATGGCGGCCGGATCGATGAAGGCGCCGTAGATCGGCGTGACCACCACCGCGGGCGACACCGCGTTGACCCGGATATTGTGGTCCGCCAGCTCCATGGCGAGGTGCTGGGTCATGGCGTGCAGACCGGCCTTGGCCATGGAGTAGGCCGACGACGGGGTCGCCTTGATCGCCTGCTTTGCCCACATCGACCCGATATTCACCACCGCGCCGGCGCCATGCGCCTTCATGTTGCGCGCAACGGCCTGGGTGACGAAAAAGAAGGCTCTGTTGAGGTCCATGTAGCGGTCGTATTCGTCGGCCGTATGGTCCAGGAAGGCGTTCGGCTTAAACGCGCCGGCCGCATTCACCAGATACCTGATGTGCCGGCCTTCGCCGTCGATGCGGGCGACCAGCGCATCCACCGCCGCCTGGTCATAAAGGTCGGCGCTTTCGATCTCGATCGCGCCGCCCGGCGCTTCGGAAAGGCCGGCGCGCGCGTCTTCCAGCTTCTCGCGGTTATTGGCGACAAGAACCAAATCCTGTCCACGGGCGCGCAACAGCCGCGCCGTTTCCAGGCCCATGCCGCTGGAGCCGCCAACGATCAAGGCAACGCTGTTCCGGGTCTCGGTCATTGTTTACTTCCTTTATCTAACGATAGGTAGATTGCTGATGGAACGGATATGGGATTGCGCATCGCGGCTTCAACCCCTATCTAACGATTGGTAGAGGAAGTACGGAAACGACCATGAACACCCGATCCCCCAAGGCCGAAGAAATCCTGGACGCCGCGGAAACCATGGCGCGCACCGGCGGATACAACGGCTTCAGTTTCCGCGAAATCGCCAAGCAGGTGGGCATCAAGGCAGCCAGCGTGCACTACCATTTCCCCGGCAAGGACGATCTGGGCGCCGCCGTAACGCGTCGCTACACCGACCGGTTCCTGGCGGGCCTGGGAGCGCCCGATACGCCCGACACCGCGCCGGAGATGCTGCTGCACCGATATATCGACGCCTATCGTCGTTCGATCGTGGAAGACGATTTGATGTGCCTGTGCGGGCTGTTCGGCGCGGAGATCAGCGATCTGCCCGATCCGGTCGCCGACGAGACTCGCCGCTTTTTCGACCGCAACATCGACTGGGTGGCAGCGGTTTTTGCGCGCCGCTTCGCGCAAGCCGAGCCCGACGCGTGCCGGGCCGCCGCCATGCGACTGATCGCAACCCTGGAGGGCGGGCTGATCCTGGCCCGCAGCCTGGACGACCCCCAGGCCTTCGACGCGGTGACCCGCGGCATGAGCCTGGACCTCTAGCACCCGGCGCCGGACCGGCACCAGCGGCTATGGGACGCCGATGGGACAGGGGAAGAGTCCTGCGGCCAAGCGTCGGTGATTGACGAAGATGGGAAAATGGAGCGGGCGATGGGATTCGAACCCACGACTTCAACCTTGGCAAGGTTGCGCTCTACCCCTGAGCTACGCCCGCGTGTCCTTGGTCAAGCGGCGCGCATCATACGCATTGGCGGTGGTAAAGCAAGCGCCGAATGGCGGCCGCCCTCATCAACTGCACCGTTGCCCACCGGGACCGCTGGGCGCTAAAACTGCGCCCGCCATGGATACAGTATCTGTCAAAGGGGAAGACGATCTTTTTGCGCGCTTCGACGCGCTGGGGATCGATTACGTCAATCACGAACACCCGCCGCTTCACACGGTCTCCGAAAGCCAGAACCTTCGCGGCAGCCTCCCCGGGGCGCATGTGAAGAACCTGTTCCTGCGCGACAAGAAAAAGCGCATCTGGCTGGCGACCGTCCTGGAGGACCGCGACGTCGACCTCAAAGCCCTGAAACGACGCCTGGGCGGATCCGGCAGCCTGTCTTTCGGCAGCCCCGACCTGTTGATGGAAGTCCTCGGCGTCGTCCCCGGGGCGGTAACGCCGTTCGGCGTGATCAACGACGCCGACCGCCGGGTCACCGTGGTGCTGGACGAGGGACTGTTGGCCTTCGACCGTTTTAATGCCCACCCTCTGCGCAACGACCGCACGGTCGCCATCGCCACCGCAGGGTTGTTGGAATTCCTGGCCGGCGAGGGCTACGATCCTCTCATGATCGACTTCGCCCGCCCGCTGGACGAGGCGACGTGACAGGCGCGCCCTTGCCCGGGGCGCGAAACGACGCCATTTAACATCGCAACGACGAAACGGAATCACGCAAGATGGACCCGATAATCGGATCGCCGGACACAGCGGCGGCAGGAAACGGCGGTTTGATCAAGGACACCACGACGGCGACCTTCGCCCGGGACGTGCTGGACGAAAGCATGAGCGTGCCCGTGATCGTCGACTTCTGGGCGCCATGGTGCGGACCCTGCAAACAGCTGGGGCCGGCCATCGAAAAGGCGGTCACCGCGGCCGCAGGCGCGGTCAAACTGGTCAAGATCGATATCGACCAGAACCCTGAAATCGCCCAGCAGATGCGGGTCCAGTCGATCCCTGCGGTGTTCGCGTTCTTTCAGGGCCGGCCGGTGGACGGGTTCGTCGGCGCGGTGCCGGAAAGCCAGATCAAAGCCTTTATCGACAAGCTGGCTTCGCTTGGCGGCGGCGCGCCCGGCGCCAAGGGGCTGGACGACGTGCTGGCGCAGGCCGAGGCGGCGCTGCAGGCCGGCGATTCGGACACCGCGGTTGCGCTCTATACCGAGATCCTGCAGGTCGACCAGAGAAACGTGAAGGCGGCGGCGGGCCTGGCCCAGTGCCTGCTGGCCGACGGCGACCAGGACAATGCCCGGCAGATCATCGACGGCCTTGGCGAAGACGCCAAAGACGACCCGGCGGTCACCGCCGTGCGCGCCGCGTTGGAGCTGGCGGATCAGGCCCGGGAATCGGTTGGCCAGCTTGCCGCCCTGGAGGCGGCGGTCACGGCCGCGCCCGAGGATAAGCAGGCCCGATACGACCTGGCGGTTGCCCAGTTCGCGGCCGGTCAGGCGGAGATGGCCTGCGACAACCTTCTGACGATCATCCAGGCCGACCGCGCGTGGAACGAAGAGGCGGCGCGCAAGCAGCTATTGAAGATCTTCGAGGCGCTGGGGCCGACCAACGAGCTCACCGTCTCGGCCCGACGTCAACTCTCCTCGATTCTGTTCTCATGAGTCGTTTCGATCCCGAACTGGATCAACTGCCGCGGACGGTTCCGATCTTCCCGCTGAGCGGCGTGCTGCTTCTGCCGCGCGGCTGCCTGCCGCTGAACATCTTCGAGGAACGCTACCTCAACATGGTCAGCGACGCGCTGGCCGCCGACCGCATGATCGGCATGATCCAGCCCTGCAACCCCAAAGACGGGTCCGGACGGCCCGAGGTCTACAGCACCGGCTGCGCCGGCCGCATCGTCCAGTTCGAAGAGACCGACGACGGCCGCTTCCTGATCACGCTGAAGGGGATCGCACGGTTCACTTGTATTGAGGAGCTGTCGACAACGCGCGGCTACCGCCGGGTCGTGGCCGACTGGTCGGGCTTCGAAGGCGACCTGGTGGAAGAAGAGGGCGACGAGATCGACCGCGACCTGCTTTTGAAGCCTTTGAAGACCTATTTCGAAGCTCAGGGCATGAAGGCGAACTGGGACGCCATTGCCGAGACGCCCACGGAGCGGCTGATCACGTCTCTGTCGATGATTTGCCCGTTCGAACCGTCGGAAAAGCAGGCCTTGCTGGAAGCCGGGTCCCTCAGCGAGCGCACATCGGTTTTGACGACACTGGTTGAAATCGCCGCCTGGTCGTCGGAAGACGACGAAGGCAAGACCCAGTGAGCGCGGAGGCGAAGCGGATATGAGCGAACAAGCACCGACACGGGGCAAGCGCGGCGTTGACCGCAAGCTGCTGGAGTTCCTGGTCTGCCCGGTCACAAAGGGGCCGCTGCGCTACGACGAGGAGGCTCAGGAACTGATCAGCGAACAGGCCCGCCTGGCCTATCCGATCCGCGATGGCATTCCCATCATGCTGGCCGAAGAGGCCCGGCCACTGGACGACTGAGCCCGGCCATGAGCCAAGGCGCCGACTACGGAACAAAGGCCTGGCCGATGGAGATCCGCCTGGACAAGGCGGAAAAGTGCCTCGTCGTCAGCTTCGACGACGGCAGGCAGTTCAGCCTGCCGGCCGAATATCTACGGGTGGAAAGCCCCAGCGCCGAGGTCCAGGGTCACTCCCCCTCCCAGAAGCAGCTCGTGTCCGGCCGGCGTCACGTGAACATCATGGAGATCGAGCCAGTCGGCAATTACGCGGTGCGCCTGACTTTCGACGACCTGCACGACACCGGCATCTATTCCTGGAGCTACCTCTACGAGCTGGGAGAAACCCAGGACGCCCGCTGGCCGGATTATCTGGAGG
>Ga0056115_1000081_pt1 | contig 54104 bp, 53 predicted proteins | sample WorMetOlspDAHAB1_FD_77007 | JGI IMG/M metagenome (GOLD analysis project Ga0056115, IMG submission 77007) | Marine gutless worms symbiont microbial communities from Max Planck institute for Marine Microbiology, Germany - Olavius sp. DAHAB.1 ...
CGGCGCCGGCGAGGTCTGTATTCAAGCGCCGCTGGCCGACGCTGGCACTGAGTCTCTGCGACAGGCTGCCAAGCCGGGTTTCAACCGTGGCGAGCCAATAGGCCAGGTTGTCGGCGCGGGCATAAAACTGGGCATTGGCAGCGTCGGCATCGGCCAGGCGGACAGCATAGCTGCGCAGGTGCCGGATGCCAGCACGGTACTCTCGCTCCGAGGCTGGCAGCATCCAGCTGCTGGCCTTGAAGTTGAACAGGGGCTCCGCCAGGGCCAGGTCGCGATCTTCCTGGGACTGTGATTGGGAGCGGCTGTGGGCCTCGCGCAGAGCACGGGAGAGGTCGCGGACCTGGATCAGCGCGCCGTATTCCCAGTTGGGCATATTGTCCAGCCACAGTCCCGGCGGAAACAGGTCATTGCGTAAAAAGCCCCCCCGCTTGTCGAGCAGGGTTTCCGCCACTCCCATCAGTGCCGCGGTGGTCACGGAGCCGGTCACCACCTCGCCACCGTCCTCAGCGGCATACATGCGGGCTCTCTCCGTAACATCAAATGCCGCCGGTGCCAGGCTCCAGTACATACCGAGCACGATCGCCCCCAACAGGTAGAGGCCCAGCACAATCCCCACGATGCGCAGGGCGCCCCCGCCCGGCACCAATGCGCCGAGCCGCTCTCCCAGTGTATCCAGTTTGTCCTTCAGGCTTTCCAGCATGGATGTTGCTCCGCTTGATAGTGGCTCAGTGTTTGTGGGTGCTCGCACCGATTGGGCGGACGTCGGCTACCGTCTTGATGACATCCCCGTTGTCCAGCACCAGCTCAAAGGGGATCTTATCACCGACCCTGGGACTATCTGCCAAACCCATCACCATCAGGTGTACTGCGCCGGGGGCCAGCACGACTTTCTCGCCCGCCGGCAAGGGCAATTGCTCCAGGGCCTGCATCCGCCAGGTTCCGTCCTGCTGGCTGGAGATGTGAATCTCCACGGCCCGGGCAGCACTGGACGAAACAGACATGACCGCCCGGGCATCCTTGCTGCGATTTTCCAGGGTCGTGTAGGCAGCGGACATTTGCTGGCCGGGTGGCATCGCACGCATCCAGGTATCGGTGGCCACCACCGACTCTCCTGCCTGCACAAGGCTGCACCAGATGATCAAAACGGACAATAAAGCTCGCACAACACGCTCTTTGGGAATTGCGGCGGGGGTCACACTATATACCATCGCAGGCCCCTGATCACTGGTACAATAAGCACCTGTCATCGGTGCGGAAACATTGCGCCGAATTGCTGTCCAAGGCCCAACACTTTACGGAATAAACCATGCGATTTGTCACCGCTTTCCTGTTGCTGATTATCAGCGGCCAGTCCCTGGCCCAGGGAACGCTGCCCGGCCCGGGGGCGCCACTGGATAGCACTGCACTGCAGTTGGATTCCGGCAATGCTGTCGGTACTACCATGGAACCGGAGTTCCTTCCGGTGGACGAGGCATACAAACTTGCCCTGGAAGTCATCGACGAACAGCAGCTACGCCTCTACTGGGAGATAGAAGAGGGCTACTACCTCTACCGCAAGCGCTTTGACTTCAAACTGACCGACAGCGATGGTGAGATCGAGCTGGCTGTGCAATTCCCTGAGGGTGTTGTGCGCGAGGATGAGTACTTCGGCATATCCGAGGTTTACTACACCTTCGCCGATATCTTCCTGGACCTGTCGCGCCCGACCGGGCCGGCCAGGCTGGAGATCCGCTCCCAGGGCTGCGCCGATGCAGGGCTGTGCTACCCGCCGCAGAAACAGCTGTTTGATGTGGATTTCAGCGAGATGACGATTGCTGCGGTAGCCAAGCCCAAGCGAGGCCAGTCGACAGCAGCCAGAACGGCACAACAGGCAACCCCGCTCACCGCGACAACCCTGCTCTATATGTGCCTGCTGGCATTTATCGGTGGCTCCATTCTCAACCTCATGCCCTGCGTATTCCCGATCCTGTCGCTCAAGGTATTCAGTTTTGCCACCGGTAGTGAACATACCAAGCACGTGCACGGCTGGATTTATGCCGCCGGCGTGGTCAGCAGCTTCCTGTTGGTAGCGCTGCTCTTGATTACCCTGCAACAGGCGGGCACTGCCGTGGGCTGGGGGTTCCAGCTGCAATCGCCACGCTTTGTAGCGGTATTGGCCTACCTGTTCTTCGCCATGGGACTGTCCCTCTCCGGCCTGATAGAGCTGGGCGCGGGAATGATGGGACTCGGCGGACAACTCGCCGATCGCGGCGGATACTCGGGTTCCTTCTTTACCGGGGTCCTGGCTACCGTGGTCGCCAGCCCCTGTACCGCACCGTTCATGGGCACGGCACTGGGCTTTGCAGTCACCCAGCCGGCGCCGGTGGCGCTCGCGGTGTTTGCTGCCCTCGGCAGCGGCATGGCGGCACCAATGCTGGTGTTGAGTTACAGCCAGTGGCTGCGCTCGCGAATGCCCAAACCGGGGCCCTGGATGGAAACCTTCAAACAGTTCCTCGCCTTCCCCCTCTATGCCACGGCGATCTGGCTGCTCTGGGTTAGTGGCCGGCAAACCAGTGTCTCCACCATGGCGCTGCTGCTCTGCGGCATGCTGGCGCTGGCATTCGGTCTCTGGCTCTGGCGCTATCGTCCCTGGGGCCGGGTCTTCGGCGCCGCCGCCGTCATTGCCGCGGCCATGGTAATCCCCAGCCAGGCACTGCAATCGGGCCAGGCCACCGCGGCCACCCAGAGCAACGGTTGGTCCGACCAACAGCTGCAATCCATGCTGGCCGAGGGTACCCCGGTTTTCGTCAATGTCACGGCTGACTGGTGCATCACCTGTATAGCCAATGAACGGGGCTCTCTCAGTACAGAGGAGGTCAAACGGGCGATGGCCGAGCGGGGCATGGAGTACATGGTCGTGGACTGGACCAACTACGACGCCCAGATCGCCGAATTCCTGGGCCGCTTCGGCCGCAACGGCGTTCCCCTGTACCTGGTCTACAGCGGCCGTCCCGGTGAGGAACCCCAGGTCCTGCCGCAACTGCTGACCCCCGGCATCGTTGTGGATGCGATTTCGCGGTCGCCCTCCCCGAAAGGCTGACTTACTGGTTATTTCGCTGCAAATAGCAGCATTTTAACAACAGAAGCGGCATCAGGGCAGAATCTCGCCGAACCGGCCGCTAACGTGCCCTGATCAGCTAAAAAATAGCGATCTTCTGGAAAACTGCTGACATAATTCACAAACGTGCGTGTTTAGACGAATATGGCTGGACGCTAGTACCACGATTGTGCACAATGTCCACCCTTGAGCATCAGCACGAGATTCGCCTGCCATGGCTACGATCCTGGTCCTGCACGGCCCCAACCTGAATTTGCTGGGAGAACGCGAGCCGGGCGTCTATGGCGACACCTCCCTGAACGAAATCAACCAGGTCCTGCAACAGAATGCCCAGCAGGCGGGACATCACCTGCTGGCCATGCAGAGCAATGCCGAGTATGAACTGGTTGAGCGAATCCAGGACGCCCGCCACGAGGGCATTAACTACATCATCATTAATCCGGCGGCCTACACCCATACCAGCGTGGCCATTCGCGATGCCCTGGCGGCAGTGGAAATCCCCTTTATAGAGGTGCACCTGTCCAATATTCACGCCCGTGAGGAGTTCCGGCAGCGGTCGTATTTTTCCGACCTGGCGGTGGGTGTGATCTGTGGCCTGGGTGCACAGGGCTACGAACTGGCGCTGCAGGCGGCCATCAAGAATATCGAACAATCCTGAGGAATGGACCATGGACATTCGTAAAGTCAAAAAGCTGATCGAGTTACTGGAAGAGTCCAATATCGATGAAATCGAAATCCAGGAGGGAGAGGAATCGGTCAGGATCAGCCGAAACTCCGCCTCGTCACTACAGGGGCTGGTGGCACCGGCGATGGCTCCGGCCATGGCACCTGCCGCGGCAGTACCCGCTGCCGCACCGGCACCGGCACCACCCCCGGCTCCCGCTGCCGCTGAAGCCGCCGCGGAACCTGCAGCAGCGGCCGGCACCAGCGGTCATGTGGTCAAGTCGCCCATGGTCGGCACGTTTTACCGGGCACCCTCTCCCAGCTCACCCTCCTTTGTTGAAGTGGGTCAGCACGTGAAGGTCGGCGATGTGATTTGCATCGTTGAGGCAATGAAGATGATGAACCAGATCGAGGCCGACAAGGCCGGGGTGGTCGAGGCCATACTCGTTGAGAACGGTCAGGCGGTGGAATTTGACCAGCCGCTGGTCACCATTGTCTGAGGCCCCGGGCCCAAGAGGGAAGCGCCATGCCATTGCTGGATAAAGTTGTCATCGCCAACCGCGGGGAGATCGCGCTGCGCATTCTCCGCGCCTGCAAGGAACTCGGCATCAAGACGGTCGCGGTGCACTCCAGTGCGGACGCCGACCTGATGCACGTGCGCCTTGCCGACGAATCCGTATGTATAGGCCCGCCTCCCTCGACAGAGAGCTACCTCAACATACCGGCGATTATTTCTGCAGCCGAGGTCACCGATGCACTGGGTATACACCCGGGTTACGGCTTTCTGGCCGAGAATGCCGATTTCGCTGAACAGGTCGAGAACAGCGGTTTCACCTTCATCGGCCCATCGGCAGACGTGATTCGCCTGATGGGCGACAAGGTATCCGCGATCGAGGCTATGAAGAAAGCCGGTGTACCGACTGTACCCGGTTCCGACGGCCCGCTCGACGAGGACGGGGAGCGCAGCCTGGAGATCGCGCGCAATATTGGCTACCCGGTAATCGTCAAGGCCGCTGCGGGCGGCGGTGGCCGCGGCATGCGGGTAGTGCAGAGCGAGGCGGCGCTGCTGAACTCGGTCTATGTCACTCAATCCGAGGCGGCTGCCGCTTTTGGCAGCGACAAGGTCTATATCGAGAAATTCCTGACCAACCCCCGTCACGTGGAAGTGCAGGTACTGGCTGACGGACAGGGCAACGCTATCCATCTCGGCGACCGGGACTGCTCACTGCAGCGGCGCCACCAGAAGGTTATCGAGGAAGCCCCGGCCCCTGGCATTCCCGACGATGCGCGCAACGATGTGGCCCAGGCTTGCGTCGATGCCTGTATCGAGATCGGTTATCGCGGTGCGGGCACCTTTGAATTCCTGTATGAAGATGGCGGCTTTTATTTTATCGAGATGAACACCCGGGTGCAGGTCGAGCACCCGGTGACCGAAATGATCAGCGGCTTTGACATCGTCAAGGAGCAGCTCCGCATCGCCAGCGGCAAACCACTGTCGGTCAAGCAGGAAGATATCAGCTTCTCAGGCCATTCCTTCGAATGCCGCATCAATGCAGAAGACCCCAAGACCTTTCTGCCCAGCCCGGGCCATGTCAGCCATTTTCACCCGCCGGGCGGCAACGGTATCCGCGTGGACTCCCATCTCTATGGCGGCTATACGGTACCCCCCTACTACGACTCGCTGGTGGCGAAAATCATCAGCTACGGCGAGGACCGTGAGACGGCCCTGCGTCGCATGCGCCAGGCCCTGGACGAACTGGTGGTCGAGGGCATACGAACCAACGCCGACCTCCACCGCGACCTGGTGCGCGATAGTGAATTCCGCAAGGGTGGCGTCAGTATTCACTACCTGGAAAACCGGTTGAACGAATAGGTCACGCCGCCCCATGCCCTGGTTGCAGTATCGACTGGAAACCAGCGCCGACCTGGCGCACAGCTGCGAGGAAGCGCTGCTCGCCAGCGGTGCTGCAGCAGTAACCCTCGAAGACAATGCCGACGAGCCACTGTTTGCGCAGGCTGAAGGGGACCCTCAACTCTGGCAGCAGACCCGCGTCACCGGCCTGTTCCCGGCGGATACCGATACCGACACATTGTGGCAGTCCCTGCCGGAGGCGCTCCGCGCGCAGTGCCACGGACGCGCCGAAATACTCGAAGACAAGGACTGGGAACGGGAATGGATGCGCCACTACCAGCCGCGCCCCTGCGGCGAGAGACTCTGGATCTGCCCCAGCTGGCTGGAGCCTCCGAGGCCGGAGGCGGTCAATCTCATGCTGGACCCGGGCCTGGCCTTCGGCACCGGCACCCACCCCACTACCACCATGTGCCTGCAGGAACTGGACAAACTGGATCTCGCAGGTAAAAACATCATCGATTACGGCTGTGGCTCGGGCATTCTGGCGGTGGCCGCGCTGTTGCTCGGGGCAGAGCGGGCTTTAGCCGTGGACACGGACCCCCAGGCCCTGATCGCGACCCGGGCCAACGCGGAGCGCAATAAAATTGAGCCTTCTCGACTCGACGTGCGCCACCCCGACGACCTCGAGGGAGATGAAATGGCGGAGTTGGTAATTGCCAACATCCTGGCCGGGCCACTGAAGGAATTGTCTGTGGTACTGTGCGGACAACTACGCAGCGGGGGCACAATGATTCTCTCCGGAATACTCGCCGAACAGGCAGAAGCGCTATGCCAGCACTACCGGCTGCCACTGGATGTGGCCAGGGAATCTGAAGGCTGGGTCGCTCTACGCGGGATCATGCCGTGAGCGATGGCCGTACGGTCAGTTGTCCACAGTGTGACACCAGCTTCCTGGTAGCTGAAGCGCACCTGAAGCAGGCCGGAGGCCTGGTGCGTTGCGGCAACTGCCTGCAGGTATTCGATGGCAATACCGGCGAAATCGACTTCGTGGCACCCACACTGCCGGACGCCGTCCCCTTCGAACTCGAAGTGAGACCGATGGCCGACGCCGAACTGCCACGTCAGGCGGAACGACCCTCGCGCATCGCCCTTACACTGCTGGTCTTGCTGGTGCTCGCCCTGGGCGCCCAGTTGCTGATGCGCCAGCAGGCGGGGCAAGCCGGGGCAGCGGCCCTGGAGCTCAGCAACCTGGTGATCCGACCCCACCCCGAAGCGGCACAGGCACTGCGGCTGGACGCCATACTGCGCAATCCCACGGAGCGAGACCTGGCATATCCCGCAATATGGCTGGGCTTTTCAAACAGTCACGGTGAAGCCAGGGCCCAGCGCCTGTTCCAGCCGGGGGAGTACCTGCACGGCGAGCACCCCTCCAGTATTCCCGCCAACAGCCAGGTGCAGCTGTCCCTGTCGCTGCAAGACCCGGGCCACGATGCGGTCAACTTCCTGGCCCGCCTGCATTCTGTGACCTATCCGCCAGACTGATCAAAATCCGATCAAAAAATGCGTGATATGGCTTTTACCACCCAGGGCTAGCGAGTATCATAACGCCCCCTTTCCGGCACCAATTTATTGACCTGCATGATCGCAATCGGCCCCTACACGTTGGCAAACCGCGTTGCCCTGGCCCCCATGGCCGGTGTTACCGACCTGCCCTTCCGGCGCCTGTGCCGCGAGCTGGGTGCCGGCCTGGTCGTATCCGAAATGATCACCAGTGACAGCCGCCTCTGGCAGAGCAATAAATCCCGGTTGCGCCTGGTTCACGCCGCGGAGTGCGAGCCCCGCAGCGTGCAGATCGCCGGTGGCGATCCCGAGATGATGGCCGAGGCGGCAACACTGGCCGTGCAGCGCGGCGCCCAGATCATCGATATCAATATGGGTTGCCCCGCCAAGAAGGTTTGCCGCAAGGCGGCCGGTTCGGCCCTGCTGCGCGACGAGCAACTGGTCAGGGATATCCTGGGTGCGGTGGTGGACGCGGTCGATGTGCCTGTCACCCTGAAAATGAGAACCGGCTGGTCGCCCGATCAGCGCAATGGCGTCGAAATCGCACGAATCGCCGAGGATGCCGGCATCGCCGCGCTGGCAGTTCACGGGCGTACCCGCAGTTGCCGCTTCGGCGGCGATGCGGAGTACGAGACCATCGCCGCGATTTGCAGCGCTACAGATATACCGGTGTTTGCCAATGGCGATATCGACGGCCCGCTCAAGGCTGCCGAGGTACTGGAGCATACCGGTGCTGCTGGCGTTATGATCGGGCGCGCGGCCCAGGGTCGACCCTGGCTTTGCGGGCAGGTCGCGGAGTACCTGGACAGCGGTACGTTCAGACCGGAGCCGACTCCTGAGGAACAATTCGCCATCCTGCGCAATCACCTGCTCGCCTTGCACGAATTCTACGGCGAGTACACCGGCGTTCGCGTGGCGCGCAAACATGTCGGCTGGTACCTGCAGGGCAGCGAAGCAGGTGTTGGCTTCCGCCGGTCCTTCAACCGCCTGGAAACAGCCGCGGAACAATTACTACAGTTAGAGCAGTTTTTCAGACAAAGCTGGCACGAGGAGTTAGCAGCATGAGTTTGGGCGAGACCCTGTTGGAGCGCAAAGCGGAAACCGCGTCACAAGCAGTAACAGGAAAAACGAATAACAATAATGTCAGCTCGTTACGCGAGAGTGTCAGCACTGCAGTCCAGGCCTACCTGGAGCAGCTCGACGGCCAGATGGGCAGCGACGTCTACCAGATGGTACTGGCCGAAGTTGAGGCCCCGCTGCTCGAAGCCATCATGCAGTACACCCGCAATAACCAGACCAAAGCCTCGCGCATGTTGGGCCTGAACCGCGGCACCCTGCGCAAGAAACTGAAGCTCTACGGCCTGCTGCGAGACAACGGCGCCTGAGAAAATACATAGCCCCTAGCCCCCGGAACAAGCATGAGTGAACCCAATATCGTCGCGGTAAAACGCGCCTTGATCAGTGTCTCGGATAAGGCCGGGATTGTTGAATTTGCCCGCAGCCTGCGCGAACTCGGTGTCGAGCTGCTTTCCACCGGCGGCACCTTCCGCCTGCTGGAAGAAAACGGTATCGAAGTAACGGAAATATCGGCTTACACCGGTTTCCCGGAGATGATGGACGGACGGGTCAAAACCCTGCATCCGAAGGTTCACGGCGGCATCCTGGCCCGCCGCGGCACCGATGATGAGGTCATGGCGGAGCACGGCATCGGTGCCATCGACATGGTGGTGGTAAATCTCTATCCCTTCGAACAGACAGTGGCGAGGGAAGACTGCAGCCTGGAAGATGCCATCGAAAACATCGACATCGGCGGTCCGACCATGGTGCGCGCCGCCGCCAAGAATCATCGTTTCGTGAATATCGTAGTCAACGCCGGAGACTACGGGCGCATCCTCGAAGAAATGGGCGCCAATGACGGTGGCACCAGCTACCAGACCCGCTTCGACCTGGCCATACGCGCCTACGAACACACCGCTGCCTACGATGCCGCCATCGCCAACCATTTCGGCCGCCTGGTCGAGGGCGGCAGCGAGCAGTTTCCGCGCACCTATTCCACCCAGTTCATCAAGACCCAGGAAATGCGCTACGGCGAAAATCCGCACCAGGCGGCGGCTTTCTATGTCGAAAAATCGCCGGCCGAGGCCGGCATCGCAACCGCAAACCAGCTGCAGGGCAAGGCCCTGTCCTATAACAATGTGGCCGACACGGATGCCGCCCTGGAGTGTGTAAAGAACTTCACAGACCCCAGCTGTGTGATCGTCAAGCACGCCAATCCCTGCGGTGTGGCAACTGCCAGCTCCATTGGCGAGGCCTATGATCGCGCTTTCGCCACTGACCCGGAATCTGCCTTTGGTGGAATTATCGCCTTTAACCGCGAGCTCGATGCCGAGACCGCGGCCGCCATCATCGAGCGGCAGTTCGTCGAGGTGATTATCGCACCGACAATCAGCATTGCAGCGCTCGAAGTCACCGCGACCAAGGAGAATGTGCGTGTTCTCAGTTGCGGCGAATGGTCGGCATCGAACCCCGCCCTGGATTACAAGCGCGTCAACGGCGGACTGCTGGTTCAGGATCGCGACCTGGGCATGGTCGACCTGCCGGAGTTGCAGGTGGTCAGTAAGCGCCAGCCCAGCGACGAACAACTGCAGGACCTGTTATTCGCCTGGAAAGTGGCCAAGTTCGTCAAATCCAATGCCATTGTCTACGCTGCAAACGGTCAGACCATCGGCGTCGGCGCCGGCCAGATGAGCCGGGTAAACTCCGCTCGCATTGCCGCCATCAAGGCCGAGCACGCCGGCCTGGAAGTTGCCGGATCGGTGATGGCCTCGGATGCGTTTTTCCCCTTCCGAGACGGCATCGATAATGCCGCGAAAGTCGGCATCAGTGCAGTGATCCAGCCCGGCGGTTCTATCCGCGACGAAGAAGTAATCGCCGCCGCCGATGAGCACGATATGGCCATGGTCTTTACCGGCATGCGCCATTTCCGCCACTAGTCAGAGGAGCTACCCAATGAATGTGCTGGTTGTCGGAAGCGGGGGGCGTGAGCACGCCCTGGCCTGGAAGGCGGCCCAATCGAGTTCGGTCGACACTGTCTACGTGGCCCCGGGCAATGCCGGAACGGCCGCGGAAGCGGGCATAGAAAACCTGGCACTGGCGGTCGACGATTTTGCCGGGCTGGCAGATTTCTGCGAGGCAAACAGTGTCGGCCTGACGATTATCGGGCCGGAAGCGCCGCTGGTAGATGGCATAGTCGATTACTTTGCCGAGCGCGGTCTGCCCTGTTTTGGACCCAGTGCGAAAGCCGCACAACTGGAGGGTTCCAAGGCCTTCACCAAGGACTTTCTGGCGCGCCACAATATTCCTACCGCCGCCTACGCCAACTTTACCGAGCTGGAACCGGCACTGGCCTATCTCAGAGAACAGGGTGCCCCCATCGTGGTAAAAGCCGACGGCCTCGCCGCCGGCAAGGGTGTGATCGTGGCCGAAACCCTGGAGCAGGCCGAGGCGGCGGTCACCGATATGCTGTCGGGCAATGCCTTCGGCGATGCGGGCTGCCGGGTGGTGATCGAGGAATTCCTCGAGGGCGAAGAAGCCAGCTTTATCGTGCTCGCCGACGGCGAGCATGTGCTGACCATGGCCACCAGCCAGGACCACAAGCGGGTCGGCGAGGGCGATACCGGGCCCAACACCGGCGGTATGGGTGCCTACTCCCCGGCCCCGGTAGTCACCGATAGCGTACACCAGCGAATCATGGACCAGGTCATCCTGCCCACGGTGCGCGGCATGGCTGAAGAAGCCATGCCCTATACCGGCTTCCTCTACGCCGGTCTCATGATCACGGCAGACGGCACCCCCCGGGTAATCGAGTACAACTGCCGCTTCGGTGACCCCGAAACCCAACCCATTATGCTGCGGCTGAAATCAGACCTGTGCGAACTCTGCCTGGCGGCGCTGTCCGGCAACCTGGACAGTATGACAACCGAGTGGGACCCGCGCCCTGCCCTGGGTGTGGTGATGGCCGCCGGTGGTTACCCCGGCTCTTACGATAAGGGCCTGGTTATTTCAGGACTGGACTCGGCGGATCGCGCTGACATCAAGGTGTTTCACGCCGGCACCGCCGAACGCGACGGCGCCACGGTGACCAGTGGCGGCCGGGTGCTTTGTGTGACCGCCCTTGGCGACACTATCAGTGCCGCGCAGTCCACCGCCTACGGCGCTGCAAAGGGTATCAACTGGCAGGATGCATTCTACCGTGGCGATATCGGCTGGAGGGCGGTCGAGCGGGAAAAACATACCTGATTCGCTACAATAGGCCTATGACACAGCGAAATCTCTCCCTCGTGGATCGATTGATCGACAACGCCGACCAGGTGCTGCGCACCCTCAGCGGCGATGCCAGCAGCGCCGAGCGGGAATCCCCTGCGACCGGGGAACCGGAGCCGGAACTGGCTGAGGAGGAGCGCCGCCACGTGGCCGGCCTGATGCGGGTCAACCATACCGGCGAAGTCTGCGCCCAGGCCCTCTACCAGGGCCAGGCACTGACCGCGAAGTTGCCCGGCGTGCGCGACAAAATGGAGCAGGCCGCAGCGGAAGAGGTAGATCACCTGGTCTGGTGTGAAGAACGCCTGAAGCAACTGGACAGCCACACCAGTCGCCTCAATCCACTCTGGTACGGCTTGTCCTTCACCCTGGGCGCGGCGGCGGGAATAGCCGGCGATCGCTGGAGCCTGGGCTTTGTCGCGGCCACTGAAGAACGGGTCTGCAAACACCTTAGCGAACACCTGGAGCGATTGCCCGAATCGGATGAGAAGAGCCGGCGCATTCTTGAGCAGATGCTCGAGGACGAGCGCCGCCACGGTGACATGGCGCTCGAAGCCGGCGGTGAGGATTTTCCCGAACCGGTCAAGCGGGCGATGACAGCCGTCGCCGCCCTGATGACCAATACCAGCTACCGGGTGTGAATGGCAGCGTTACTCCGCAGCGAATTCCCGAATCTCGTGGCTGTGGCTGATGTCGACGCCACCGGCCTCCAGCATAATAGACGCGGAGCAATACTTCTCGGCCGACAGGGATACGGCACGCGACACATGTGAGTCCTTCAGCTTGACGCCGGTAACCACGAAGTGCAGGTGAATTTTGGTGAACACAGCCGGTACGGCATCAGCGCGCTCTGCCTCCAGTTCAGCGTGACAGTCCACCACCTGCTGGCGCGACTTCTTCAGCATACTCATGACATCGAAGGCGGAACAACCGCCGAGCCCCAGCAACAACATTTCCATGGGTCGCACGCCAAGATTGCGACCGCCCTGGTCCGGCGGCCCGTCCATCACCACACTGTGCCCACTACCGGACTCGGCGAGAAACATGGCGCCATCGATCCATTTCACGGTTGCCTTCATGCTTGTGCTCCTGTCCTGCGTCGGCGAATGGCGGCGCAGCTTATCACAGGGGATGACTATTTACTTGGCGGGCTTCTGGGGTATGATTGTTCGCAGAATAATTGGGAGAGCCCCTTTTGATCAAACCGCAGATCATCAACGCGATTCCCGGTATCGAAAATTTTCTACGCTACTGCCAGCGCCAGGACTTCAAGGCCAAGTCCCAGATTATTTTGCCGGGCGAAGTCAGCAATTCACTGTTTTTTATCCTGGATGGTTCCGTGTCCGTCATCGTCGAAAGCGACGAGGATCACGAGATGGTGGTCAGCTACCTGAATCCGGGTGACTTCTTCGGAGAGATGGGACTCTACGGTGCGGAGGAAGAGCCGCGCAGTGCGCTGGTACAGGCGAAGACCCAGTGCGAGGTGGCGGAGATCAGCTACGAGCGCTTCCACAAAATACGCGACCAGTTCCCCGACATCCTCTTCGCCATCGGCAAGCAGACAGCTCAACGGCTGCGTGTTACCACGCGCAAGCTGTCGGACCTGGCCTTCGTCGACGTTTCCGGACGCATCGCACACACCCTGATGGACCTGTGCGAACAACCCGATGCCATGACCCACCCGGATGGCATGCAGATCAAGATCACCCGCCAGGAACTGGGGCGCATCGTCGGCTGCTCAAGGGAAATGGCCGGACGCGTATTGAAAACCCTGGAGGATGAGGGCCTGATATCCGCTACCGGCAAAACGATCGTTATCTACGACAGCCGCTAGGCGCGCCGTCAGGCAAATAATTCCGCCAGTTTCTCGCCGGGCTCATCCGCCCGCATAAACGCCTCACCAACCAGGAAGGCATGCACCTCGTGCTGGCGCATGGCCTCGACATCCGCGCGCGTATGAATCCCGCTCTCAGTCACCACCAGACGGTCGGAGGGTATATGCTCAAGCAGCTCCCAGGTGGTTTCCAGCCGGGTTTCGAAATTGCGCAGGTCCCGGTTGTTGATACCCACCAGGGGATTGCCCAGCGGCAGGCTGCGCTCCAGTTCGTCACGGTTGTGCACCTCGATCAGCACATCCATGTACAGCTCCCGGGCGGCGGCGTTGAGTTCCGCCATTTGCGTATCCTCCAGTGCGGCGACAATCAGCAACACGCAGTCGGCCCCGATCGCTCGCGCCTCAACCACCTGGTAGGGGTCCACCAGGAAATCCTTGCGGATTACCGGTAGCTGGCAGGCCGCCCGCGCCTCCTGCAGATAGGCTTCACTGCCCTGGAAATAGTCCGCATCGGTGAGTACCGACAGGCAGCTCGCGCCGCCCTGTTCGTAACTGGCGGCAATATCCGCGGGATGAAAATCGGCCCGGATCAGGCCCTTGCTCGGTGAAGCGCGCTTGATTTCCGCGATGACCGCCGGCTTACCCGTCTCGACGCGAGACAGCATGGCCGCCGCAAAACCCCGACAGGGCGCCTGGGCGGCAGACTCTGCCTGCAGATCACTGAGCGAGCGCGATGTTGAGCGCTCGGCAACCTCCTGCCACTTGCGCTCGATAATCTCGTCGAGAATGGTCGCCGTCATGAGGCGCTGGACACCGCCAGCTGGGAGAACTGGACCAACTCCTCGATTTTCTGCCGGGCCGCACCACTGGCGATGGCATCTTCCGCCATCTGTACGCCGTCGGCCAGGGTCGCCGTCACGTCGGCCGTGTAAATCGCGGCGCCGGCATTGAGGGCAATCATGCTCGCGGCCTTCTCCGCCGCCTCGCTGCCGTCGCCGGAAAAAGCCGCCTTGATCAGGGCGGCCGATTCCTCGGCACTGCTGACCGAGAGGCCGTCCAGGGAACCGGGCTCTACACCGAAGTCTTCCGGCTTGATCTCGTACTCGCTGATGTCGCCATCGTACAGCTCGGCGACGTGGGTTGGCCCGGCGATACTGATTTCATCCAGGCCATCCTGGGAGTGCAAGACCATGATGTGTTTGCTGCCGAGGCGCATGAGCACTTCGGCGAAGGTCCTGCACAGCTCAGGGGCAAACACGCCTACCACCTGGCGCTTGACACCGGCGGGGTTGGTCATGGGGCCGAGCATATTGAAAATGGTACGCATGCCAAGTTCTGCCCGCGGGCCGGCGGCGTGTTTCATGGCACTGTGATGGGCCGGCGCGAACATGAATCCCATGCCCACTTCATCGATACAACGAGCCACCTGCTCGGGCGTCAGCTCCATGGGAATGCCCAGGTTCTGCAACAGGTCGGAGCTGCCGCTGCTGCTTGAGACACCGCGATTGCCGTGTTTGGCAACCCGTCCACCGGCAGCGGCCACCACAAAGGCCGCGGCGGTAGAGACATTGAACAGGTTGGCACCATCGCCACCGGTACCCACGATATCCACCAGATTCGTGGTGTCGATATCGACTGGCGTCGCCAGCTCGCGCATAACACCGGTCGCCGCGGCGATCTCGTCAATCGTCTCGCCCTTGACCCGCAGGGCCACCAGGAAGCCGCCGATCTGCGCCGCGGTCGCCTCCCCGCCCATGATTTCCCGCATGGCCGCCTGCATGGCGTCTGCAGTGAGATCCTCGCCTGCTACCATCTGTGCGATTGCTTGCTGAATTGTCATTGGCCGGCCCCGCTGTTGAGAAAATTGCGCAACAGGTCGTGCCCATGCGCGGTGAGGATGGATTCCGGGTGAAACTGTACACCTTCCACCGCCAGCTCGCGATGTCGAACACCCATGATCTCATCCAGGTCGCCATCCTCCGTTTCGGTCCAGGCGGTGATCTCCAGACAATCGGGCAGGCTGCCCTTGTCGATCACCAGGGAGTGATAGCGTGTCGCCTCGAAGGGATTGCTGAGGCCGGCGAAGACCCCCTGCCCATTGTGATGCACCGCGGAGGTCTTGCCGTGCATCACCTGGCGGGCGCGCACGATTTCGCCGCCGAACACCTGGCCGATGCTCTGGTGACCCAGGCATATACCGAGCAGGGGTACGCGACCGGCAAAGGCCTCGATGACCGCCATGGAAATTCCCGCCTCATTGGGCGTGCAGGGCCCCGGAGAGATCACAATTTTCTCCGGCCCCATGGCTTCGATAGCGGCCACATCGATCTGGTCGTTGCGAACCACTTCGACCTCGGAACCCAATTCCCCCAGGTACTGCACAACGTTGTAGGTGAAGGAGTCGTAATTATCGATCATCAACAACATATCAGCTCTCCTCCCCGCTGCCGGATTCCACCATGGCCGCGGCCCTGAACATGGCCCGGGCCTTGTTCATGGATTCCTTGTATTCAAGGCGGGGTATGGAGTCGGCTACCACACCGCCGCCGGCCTGGATGAAAAGGGTATCGTCCTTGATCACCGCGGTGCGAATGGCAATGGCCGTATCCATGTCTCCCTGCCAGGAAATATAGCCCACGGCACCGCCGTAGACGCCCCGTTTGACCGGCTCCAATTCGTCGATGATTTCCATGGCGCGTATCTTCGGAGCGCCGCTGAGCGTGCCCGCCGGCAGTGTGGCCCGCAGCACATCGACCGCGGACTTCCCCGGGAGTAGCGCGCCGTTGACGTTGGAGACAATATGCATCACGTGGGAATAGCGCTCGACCACCATCTTGTCGCTCAGCTCGACGGTACCAGTCTCGGCGATGCGCCCGACGTCATTGCGGCCCAGGTCTATCAGCATGAGGTGCTCGGCGATCTCTTTCGGGTCGGCGAGGAGTTCCTCTTCCAGCGCCTTGTCCTCTTCTTCGCTGTGGCCGCGACGCCGGGTACCGGCGATGGGGCGAACCGTGACGGTACCCTGTTCCAGTCGCGCCAGAATCTCCGGCGAGGAGCCGACAATATGGAAATCGGCCAGGTCCAGGTAGTACATATAGGGTGAGGGATTGAGATTGCGCAGGGCGCGGTAGAGATCGATGGGTGGTGCCGAGAAAGGCAGGCTGAGGCGCTGCGAGGGCACCACCTGCATGACGTCACCGGCGAGGATGTATTCCTTGATGCGCTCCACCGCATCGAAGTATTGCTCCTGGGTAAAGTGGGAGCTGAACTCGCTCTCCGGGATTATCTGCTCGGCCCGGGCCTGTTCCGCCGCCGTCAGGTCGATGGGTGCCGGCTGCGGGGTCGGCGCCCGCAGGCGTTTCACCAGTTCATCGAGGCGGGCCTGGGCGACCTCCCAGGCATCGGGCTTACCCGCGTCCGCGGTAACGATCAGCTGCAGGGTGCCGGCGAGGTTATCGAAGACCACGAGTTCCTCCGACACCATGAGCAGGATATCCGGGGTCTGCAGTTCATCCTCGGGCATGCCGGGGCGCAGACGCGGCTCCACGTAGCGCACCGTGTCGTAGCCGAAGAATCCCACCAGCCCGCCGTGAAACACGGGCAGGTCCTCCACTTCCGGCAAGCGATAGCGGGCCTGGAACGTCTCGACAAAAGCGAGCGGGTCCTCGACTTCCTCACTTTCGACGACCGCGCCGTCCTCGAGGACTTCCACCTGGTAGCCCCTGACCTGCAGCAGGGTCCGGCAGGGCAGGCCGATGATGGAATAGCGGCCCCATTTCTCGCCACCCTGCACGGATTCCAGCAGGTAGGAATAAGGGCCCTTGGCGAGTTTCAGGTAGGCGCTGAGCGGTGTTTCAGTATCCGCCAGCACTTCCCGGCTGACCGGGATGCGGTTGTAGTCCTGTGCTGCGAAGGCAGCAAACTGTTGCGGGGTCATGAGACTTCCTCGGAGATGATTCGGCGATTTTCAATAGCTGTGCGTATACTCTGGCTACCATCGCCAGCTGGTTACCGCACGCATCGACAGGCGGTCGATGATTGAATCTCCGGCTGCTTGCACAGCAGTCTCCAGGAACACAAGAGGCCTCATTGTACCGAAGCCGCGTTCTTACGCAACGGCCGCCAGCTCGTCACGCATCTGCGCGATAACGGTCTCGTAACTGTCGGCATTGAATATGGCGGAGCCCGCCACAAAGGTATCTGCGCCTGCCTCGGCGATCTCGCGAATATTGGCGGCAGAGACACCACCATCGATCTCAAGGCGGATATCGAGGCCGCTGTCATCGATCAGTGCGCGGGCTTCGCGCAGCTTGTCCAGGGTAGCGGGGATGAAGGACTGGCCGCCAAAGCCGGGGTTGACCGACATCAGCAGCACCATGTCCACCTTGTCCATGACGTACTTCAGGGCATCCAGCCCGGCTGCCGGATTGAATACCAGTCCCGCTTTGCAGCCCGCACTGCGGATCATTTGCAGGGAACGATCGACATGGGTCGACGCATCCGGGTGGAAGGTGATGTAACTGGCCCCGGCTTCGGCAAAATCGCCGATCAGGCGATCTACCGGGCTGACCATCAGGTGCACGTCGATATCTGCCGTCACGCCATGATTGCGCAGGGCTTTGCAAACCATGGGGCCGATGGTCAGGTTGGGCACATAGTGATTATCCATCACATCGAAATGCACGATATCGGCGCCGGCGGCGAGCACAGCATCGACCTCTTCGCCGAGGCGGGCAAAATCGGCCGATAAAATCGAGGGTGCAATCAGATAGTCGCTCATCGCAACAGACTCCAGTCAGAAAGCGGCATTCTAAAGTATGCCCAGACGGGCATCCAGCTCAGCCAGGCGCTCAGGCGTACCCACGTCGAACCAGGTGCCGCGAAAATGCTCGCCACTGATGGCAGTTGCCGCGATCCACTTGTCCAGCCACGGCAGCAGCGGCTGCTTACCCGGCTCCGCACCGGCAAAGAAAGCGGGGTCAAAAACCGCGATACCGGCATAGGTCAGGGCATGGTTTGTGGGCCCGGTAAGCTGGCTGACGCGCGCATCCTCCCCCAGCATAAAATCTCCACGGGGATGCTGTGGCGGGTTGTCGACGAGCACCAGGTGAGCCCGGCAGCCAGGCTCCAGGCCCCGCTCGCGCAGGGACGCCAGGGTGTAATCGGTCCAGATGTCGCCATTCACCAGGGCGAATGGCTCCTCGCCCAGTAAGGGCAGGGCCTGGATAATGCCACCGGCGGTTTCCAGTGCTTCCACTTCCGTGGAAAACGCTATATCGCAGCCCCAGCGCTCACCCTTGCCCAGGCGCTCCATGATTTGCTCACCCAGCCAGGACACGTTGATCACCAGCTCGGTGAACCCCGCTGCCACCAGTTTCTCAATATGATGTTCGATCAGGGGCTTGCCCGCCACTTCCAGCAGCGGCTTGGGCGTGGTGTCAGTCAACGGCCGCATGCGTTCGCCGCGACCCGCGGCCAGTATCATTGCCCTCACTGGCCCGCGCTCCCGAGCTGCGCGGCTATCAGCGGCACCACCTGCTCTTCATACCAAAGACGAAAGTCCGCCAGCTCTTCGTATGTCGCCAATACCTGGCGGATATAATCACTTACCAGCGGAATATCGCCCAGGTAATCGTGTTTGCCATTGCGCAGGGACAGGCGTGTGAAATTACCCAGTACCTTGAGGTGTCGCTGCAGGCCGATCCAGTCGAACCAGCGCAGGAACTGCTCCTCGTCGTCACCGGCGGGCAGCTTATTCTCCAGCAGCAGGTTTCGGTAAGCCAGTGCCCAGTTCCGCACCTGTTCAGGCGACCAGCGGATGTAACAGTCACGCAACAGGGACACCAGGTCGTAACAGAGCGGCCCCAGCCGGGCATCCTGGAAATCGATGATCGCCAGTTCACCCCCGGGTAACAGCAGCAGGTTGCGACTGTGATAATCGACGTGCACGAAGACCTGGGGCTGTTCGAGTGCATTTGCGATCAGCTGCGCTTCGAGATCGACGATCGACTGTCGTTTAGTACCTCCGGGTTCGATCCGCAGCCAGCCCTGGCAAAACCACTCGGAAAAGCGGGACAACTCTTCTGCCAGGATAGCCTCGCTGTAGGGCGGCAAGCCGGGATCACGTATTGCCTGCATGGGCAACAACTGCTCGAGGGCCTGACGATAGAAATCGTCCACCGTATCGGCACGGAGGCGATCCAGCATAAGCTCGTCGCCCAGGTCCTCCAGCAGCATGAATCCGCGCTCGCTGTCCGCCGCCCGCAAAGCGGGCACACGCAGGCCCGCTGCCTCGAGCAGCGAGCGCACCTGGAGAAAGGACTCGTTCTTTTCGGTGGACGGCGGGGCATCGACACAGATCAAGCTGTCTTCTCCCTCTCCAACACGGAAATAGCGGCGACTGCTGGCATCACCGGCCACGGTTTTCCAGGGCAGGGACTCAGGGCTGGGCGCTGCCAGCTCCATGGCTACCCAGCGGCGCAACTGCTCCTGGCGCCGATCCATTAATACAGGCACTGCTGCGCAGAATGCTTTATCATCGCGGTTCGCTGGAAACTCCTTAGTGCCAAATACATCGTTTATGTACCCCGCCCTGCCAATGCTGCGCAGCTGTTGCCGTTGGATGCAGACCCTTGCCGGGGCTAGCCTGCCTTACCTGTGCGCCTTGCTGCTCGCACACAGCGCGCTGGCTCAGGATAACAAGCAAGAAGCCCAAGGGGCCAATGACAAAGAGGACGATTGCGGTACCAGCGTGCCACACCTGGACTGGCTGGGGGAGATACCCGCGGATGAACCCTCGCCGCGCAGTCGCCGCTGCGGCGGTGTGTTCGTCGATCCGCTGGCCGACGTCGACACCTCCACAGACCCTGCCAGGGAGAATATCGAGGCCAGCGCCAACCGCTCGGAGCTGGAAGGCGACCTGGTCAGGCTCAGCGGTGGCGTGGAGGCGCGACAGGGTTACCGCACGCTGAAAGCCGAGGACGCGGAATTCAACCGCATCACCCGCAGTGGCACACTGCTTGGCGAGGTGGAGTTCCGGGAGCCCGGCTTGCTGTTGCGCGGCGCTACCGGCTCATTTAACAGCGAGACCGGCGAAGCCTCGCTGACCGCGGCCCAGTTCGTATTGCACGACAAGCACGTGCACGGGGGTTCCGACCTCATCAAGCGCCGCGCCGATGAGATTATCGAGCTCGACGACGGCTCCTACAGCTATTGCCCTCCCCTGCAGGACAACTGGGTATTGCATGCAAAAGATCTTGAACTCGACCTCGCCGAGGGTACCGGCACTGCCCGCGACGCCAAAATCGAGATGGGTGGCGTGCCGATTTTCTACACCCCTTACCTGCGCTTCCCGATCGACGATCGGCGCAAGTCCGGCTTCCTGTTTCCGGAACTGGGCAAGGATTCCAGCGGCGGTGTCGATATCGCCACCCCCTACTATTTCAACCTGGCGCCGAATTATGACGCCACGCTGACGCCGCGCTATATCGCCGACCGCGGCCTGCTGACCGAACTGGAACTGCGCTACCTGAGCCGGCAACTGGGCTACTGGGAACTGGGCGGCGCCTGGATCAGTGGTGACGACGAGTACCAGGAGGACTTCCCCGACGAGGACGGCGATCGCTGGTTGACGGCCATAGAGCAGCACGGCCTGTTCAAGCAGCGCTGGCGCACGGAAATCGACTTCACCAAAACCGGCGATGACGAGTATTTCAGCGACATCGGCACCAGCTCCCTGCAGGTGCGCCAATCCACCCACCTGATCCAGCGCGGTGAAGTCGACTACCTGGGTGACAACTGGCTGGCCAAGCTGCGCCTGGAGGAGTTCCAGACGATTGCCCGGGACGTGGAAAACGACCCCTACAGCAAATTGCCGCAGCTTTCCCTGGCACGTAACGCGCCACAGCAGGACTTCTCACCCAACCTGCTGCTGCAGTCCGACTATGCCTATTTCGACCACGATGACGACGATACCGGGCACCGGCTCTACAACGCGCTTGGCGTAAGCTACCCGATGCGCTGGATCTGGGGCTTCCTGGAACCGGTGGCCAAGTACCGCCAGATCAACTACGACCTCGATGACGAGGTATTCTTCGACGGCGATTTCGACGACACCCCCGATGTCGGCGCACCCCTGCTCAGCCTCGATGGCGGACTCTTTTTCGAGCGCGATCTCGACTGGGGGGATAGCGGCCTGCTGCAAACGCTGGAGCCCCGGCTCTACTATCTCTGGGCCGACTTCGAGGAACAGGATGGTCTGCCGGATTTCGACAGCAGCGAACTGACCTTCACCTACAACCAGCTGTTTCGCGAAACCCGCTTCTCCGGCAGGGACCGGCTTGACGATGCCAACCAGGTCTCGGTAGGCCTGACCACTCGCATCATCGACCCGGCCAGCGGCATCGAGCGGCTTGTAGCCAGCATCGGCCAGATCTATTACTTCGACGACCGCCTGGTCAGCCTTAACGCCCTCAACGACTCGGATTTCGAGGGCAGCTCGGCGATTGCGGCGGAATTTGGCGTTGCACCGCGCGACGACATCAATCTCAGTTCATCCTGGTTATGGAATACCGACGATGACGAGCTGGACCAGACCTACATCCAGCTGGGCTATCTCCCGGACAACGGGGCCATATTCAACCTGGGCTACAGCTACCGTCGCTATCGCGGCAATGATCCCGACCGCACTAATATCGAGCAGGTGGATTTTTCCACCTATTTCCCGGTCAATAATGAATGGGCCCTGTTCCTGCGCTCACTCTATGACATCGAGAACAGCGAACGGATCAACGATATGGTCGGAATCGAGTACAATAACTGTTGCTGGCGGACCCGGTTCGTATACCAGCGCAGTTTCGACCAGAAAACCGGCGCCAATGTGACTGAACTGGTCGAACACGAGAACGCCATCTTTATAGAATTTCAGCTGAAGGGCCTGGGCGGTGTTGGTACCCGCGTGAGCAGCATGCTGGAAGAGACAATTCGAGGATACAGAGACAGTGAAGAATAGGAAGCTGATCCAGGGCCTCTGCCTTGGCCTCAGCCTTTTTCTGGCCGGCGCCTTTAGCCAGGCCGCAACCCAGATGCTGGATTCGGTGGTAGCGATCGTCGAGGACGACGTCATTATGGCCAGCGAGCTGCGCGAGCGGCTGGCAGTGCTCAAGGAAAATATGGAAATCCAGGGCCGGGAGCCACCGCCCCAGGAGATACTGGTGCGCCAGACCCTGGACCGGCTGATCCTGGAGAGCATCCAGCTGCAGATGGGCGGCAGGGCCGGTGTGCGCATCAGCGATGCCCAGCTCAACAGCGCGCTCAATCGCATTGCCGCCAAGAACCAGATGACCCTGGACCAGTTCCGTGTGCAGTTGGAGCGCACCGGGAAGTCCTACCAGCAGATGCGCGAGGACGTACGCCGTGAGCTGATCATCCAGCGGGTGCAGGGAGGCAACGTCAACCAGCGCATCCAGATTACCGACCAGGAGGTGGACAATTTCCTGGAGTCGGATGAAGGCAAGCAGATGACCGCAGAGGAATACCACCTGGTTCACGCCCTGCTGCCGGTGTCCGGCGCTGAGGGTTCAGAACAGGATCGGGCCGCGGCTGAATATGTGAATGAGGTCTATGGGCGCATCGAGGCCGGGGGCGCCTTTCGCGACGAGGTCAGCGCCGTCAGCGGGGATTTCGTCTTCACCGGCGGCGACCTGGGCTGGCGCAAGCGAGACAGCCTGCCCAGCCTGTTCCGGGACGTGGCGCCCGAACTGAAAATCGGCGAGACCTCCGAGCCGATTCGCAGCCCCAGCGGTTACCACCTGATATTCCTGGCCGAGAAGCGCGGCGGTGAGATGGTGATACAGCAAACCCACGTGCGGCATATTCTGCTCAAGCCCTCGGCGATCCGCAGCGATGATGAAACCCGGCAACTGGCCGCGGACCTGCGCCAGGATGTCATCGATGGCGAGGACTTCGAGGCACTGGCCCGGGAATATTCCGAGGATATCGGCTCCGCCCAGGAGGGTGGCGACCTGGGCTGGTCCAGCCCCGGCCAGATGGTGCCCGAATTCCAGAACGTGATGGACTCCACCGAACTCGAAGCCGTATCACAGCCTTTCCGCAGTGAGTTCGGCTGGCATATATTGCAGGTGCTGGAGCGGCGGCAGGAGGATGTGTCCAACACCGTGGTGCGCAATCGTGCCATGGAGATGTTGCACCAGCGCAAGTACCAGGAGGAACTGGATGCATGGTTGCGCAAGATTCGCGACGAGGCCTTCGTCGATATCAAGTAGGGCATAAATGGCGACCCTGCGCATCGCCCTGAGTACCGGCGAACCCGCCGGTATTGGCCCGGACCTGGCCCTGCAACTCGCGCAACGGACACAGCAGCACGAGATCGTGGCGATTGCCGACCCCGACCTGCTGCAAGAGCGGGCGCAAATGCTGGGTTTACCCATTTCGCTGCGCCACTACGATACCAGTGCCGCGGCTCGCGGCAGCGAGCCGGGTGAGCTTTCTGTGCTGCCCCTGGAACTGGCCGCTACCTGTGAGCCCGGCCGGCCCGACCCCGCCAATGCCGGTTACGTTCTGCAAATGCTGGACCGCGCCGTCGACGGCTGCCAGGCCGGTGAATTCCAGGCCATGGTCACCGCACCGGTACAGAAATCGGTAATCAATGACAGCGGCGTGGCTTTCAGCGGCCACACCGAATACCTGGCCCGGCGAACCGGTACCGACAGGGTGGTCATGATGCTGGCCTGCGAACAGATGCGCGTCGCGCTCGCTACCACTCACCTGCCCCTGGCGGAAGTGCCTGCCGCTATTAACGCAAACGACCTGGTCGCGACCCTCACCATATTGCGCGAGTCACTGCAGCACCGTTTTGCCATCGCCGATCCCACCGTTGCCGTGTTGGGACTCAATCCACATGCCGGCGAATCGGGTCACCTGGGCCGCGAGGAAATCGAAGTAATCTCGCCAACCCTGGAACATCTCCGGGAACAGGGTTTCAAGCTGTTGGGGCCCTTGCCGGCTGATACCGCCTTTGCGCCAAAGGTGCTCGACCAGTGCGATGCGGTACTGGCCATGTACCACGACCAGGGGCTGCCGGTGCTGAAGTACGCGGGATTCGGCAGCGCCGTCAATATCACTCTCGGCCTGCCGCTGATTCGCAGCTCGGTAGACCACGGCACTGCCCTGGACCTGGCGGGACGCGGCGGCGCGGATCCCGGCAGCCTCGAATTCGCACTGCAGTGCGCCATAGACATGGCCGGCGCCAGCCCATGAGCGCACCACACCGGGCCCGCAAGCGTTTCGGCCAGAACTTCCTTACCGATACCGGGATAATCCGCAGGATTATCGACGCCATTAATCCCGGGCCGGGACAACACCTGGTGGAAATCGGGCCCGGCCAGGGGGCGCTGACGGCAGACCTGCTCGCCAGCGGTTGCCAACTGGACGTCATCGAGCTGGACCGCGACCTGGTGCCACCCCTGCAGGAGCGCTTCGGCGACTGTGAACGATTCACAATCCACCAGGCGGATGCCCTGCGTTTTGACTACGCCGAGCTGGCAAAACCGCCACAACAGCTGCGACTGGTGGGCAACCTGCCCTACAACATCTCGACTCCACTGATTTTTCATTTGCTGGAGTACGCCGACATCATCGACGACATGTACTTCATGTTGCAGCGGGAAGTGGTCAAGCGCCTGGCCGCGGAACCCGGCAGCAAGGCCTGGGGCAAACTGGGCGTGATGGCCCAGTATCACTGCCAGGTAGACGCCCTGTTCGATGTGCCTCCGGGTGCTTTTCGCCCAGCACCGAAAGTGGAATCAGCCATCGTCAGGTTGCGTCCGCGGGACAGCCAGGTCGACAGGGAACTGGAACAACGACTGCGGCAGACCGTCGCCGCGGCCTTTTCCCAGCGGCGAAAAACTTTGCGCAATACCTTGCGCGATCTGGTCAGCGTGCAACAATTGGAGTCCCTCGGCATAGACCCGGGCGCGCGCGCTGAAACCCTGAGCCTGCAACAATTTGTTGCTATCAGTCAGCTGCTCGATAACGACAAGGACTAATAAGAAGAGACGTTCATGGCCATCTATGCGGTGGGTGATCTGCAGGGTTGTCTGGAACCCCTGAAATGCCTGTTGAAAAAGGTGAAGTTTGACTGGGAAAAGGACACCCTGTGGATAGTCGGCGACATCGTCAACCGCGGACCCGATTCCCTCAGGACATTGCGCTTCCTCTACAAGAACCGCGAACGGGTGGTCTGCGTGCTGGGCAACCACGACCTGCACCTGCTCGCGGTCGCGAGCGGTTTACGCAAGAAGGGCCGGTCGGACACCCTCGACAAACTCCTGGTGGCGCACGACCGGGACGAACTGCTGCGCTGGTTGCGGTATCGGCCACTGATTCACACCGAGGCCGGATATACCATGGTGCACGCCGGCATCCCCCATATCTGGACCCTGGAGCAGGCCCATGAATACGGCCATGAAGTGGAGGCCGCCCTGCGCGGCCCCGAGTGGCGCAAGTTCCTCGCCCGCATGTACGGCAATACCCCGCGGCGCTGGAACGATTCCCTGGTGGGCTACCCGCGCCTGCGGACCATTACCAACTACCTGACGCGGATGCGTTTTGTCTACGCAAACGGCCAGCTCGACCTGCAGAGCAAGGGTGGCAGCCCCAATCCGGGCCGCAAGGTTGCCCCCTGGTTCAGCTACTCGGAACGGGAAACCCGCAAGAACAAGATCATCTTCGGCCACTGGGCCGCTCTGCAGGGCCAGGCCAAGGGCAAAAACCTCTACGCGCTGGATACGGGCTGCGTCTGGGGCGGGCAGCTCAGCATGTATTGCCTGGACAGCGATGAGTGGTACCGCTGCGACTGTTCCTGAATAATACCCGGCTATGGACATTTACCTGGTGGGCGGCGCCGTGCGCGACCAGCTCCTGGAGCTTCCGGTAGCGGAACGGGACTGGGTCGTGGTCGGGGCCACCCCGGACATCATGCTGGATCAGGGCTTTCGTCAGGTAGGGCGGGATTTCCCCGTCTACCTGCATCCCGAGACAAAAGAGGAGTACGCCCTGGCGCGCACCGAGCGCAAGACCGCGCCCGGGCATACCGGCTTCAGCACCAACAGCGATCCTGACGTTACCCTGGAGGAAGACCTGCTGCGCCGGGACCTGACCATCAATGCAATGGCGCAGGACAGCCAGGGCAATATCATCGACCCCTACGGTGGACAGGCCGATCTGGAGCAGCGCCGCTTGCGCCATGTGTCAGATGCCTTCCTGGAAGATCCCCTGCGGGTGCTTCGGGTTGCCCGCTTCGCCGCACGCTTCGCCGCGCTAGGTTTCGAGGTCGATGCCGGCACCCTGGCACTGATGGGCAAAATTGCCGCCAGTGGCGAACTGGCAGAACTGCCGGCGGAGCGGATCTGGGCCGAGTTTGAAAAAGCCCTGGCCACCGATTCTCCGGCCCAGTTTATCGATACCCTGCAGGCCTGTGACGCCCTCGACCTGGTGCTGCCGGGATTCGGCGGTGACCCTCAGCGACGTGCAATTCTCGCCGCCGCCAGCCGTCACAGCGACGACCCGGTATTGCGCTATGCAGCCATGCTCGAAGGCCTGCCTGAAGAGCGCGCCCGCGCGATCAACGAGCACCTGCACGCGCCGCGCAAATACGCCGACCTGGCCCTGCTCTGCAGCCGCTTTGGCGATGATTTTGTGAACCTGGAGAGCCGCGAAGCGGAGTGCACTGTAAGCTTTCTGGAATTGACCGATGCCTTTCGCCGACCCGAGCGCTTCGAGGATTTGCTGCAGGCCTGCGAACTGGCCCAGCCACAGGCCTATGGCAGCCGCGACTACCTGATGCGGGCTTTCGCCGTCTGCCGTGACATCAATCCGGCGCGCTGGGCAGACAAGCACCTGAGGGGGCGCGAGATAGGCGAGCAGATCCGCGCCGAACGCATCGCACAGATAGCACTATTACATGAGCAGTGAATCGAAGGGCGGTGTACTGGTCACTGGCGGTGCCCGCCGTATCGGTGCAGCAATCTGTCGCTCGCTACACAGCGCCGGTTACGACATCGCCGTTCACTACCACCGTTCCGCCGACGAAGCAGAAGCACTGGCGGGGGATCTCAACCGGCAGCGGGACAATTCCTGCCGCATTTATCAGGCTGACCTCTGCGCCGAGGCCGGGCTGGAATCCCTATGTGACAGCGTACTCGGTGACCAGAAAAATCTGTACGGCCTGGTCAATAACGCCTCGGTATTCACCGCCGCGGTGACTCCGGCTGAATTCGATACAGTGATCAACAGCAACCTGCGGGCACCCTGGTACCTGTGCCGCCGATTGGCAAGCACGCTGCAGCAAGCGGGCGGCGCTATCGTCAATATCGTCGATGCCCATACTCGCACTCCCGCGGCCGGCTATGAGATCTACGATGCCAGCAAGCAGGCCCTGGCCGGCCTGACCCGCCGGCTGGCCACCGAGCTGGCGCCGGCGGTGCGGGTGAACGCCGTGGCACCCGGGGCTATTCTCTGGCCAGAGCAGGACCAGGGGCTGGATAAACAGGCGTTTGTGCAGCAGATTCCCCTGCAACGCCTGGGTGATCCGGCGGATATCGCCGCCGCGGTGCTATTTTTGCTGGACCAGGCGCCCTATGTCACAGGCCAGGTCCTGGCCGTCGATGGCGGGCGCGGCCTGGCGCCCTGACCACCGGCTAGAGCAGCCGGCCGGCCCAGCTGAATTCGACCCGCCGCAGAGGCTGGGAAGCCGCATCATAGGCGGCCCACAGGTCAGCATAGGTCTGCCCCAGCACCGGGTGCAGAGCGTTGGGCGCCAGCTCCGCCAGGGGCCGGAGCACGAAGGCGTTTTCGGTTATCTCCGGGCGCGGCAACTCCACCCCCTCGTGGCAACCGGACAGGTCCGAATAAGTGAGAATATCGACATCCAGGGTGCGCGGGCTGAAGCGGCTGGCATCGCGGGGTCGGCCCATGGCGTACTCCAGCTCGCGCAGGTGAAGAGCCAGGGTAGCCAGGCCCTGCCTGGTTTCCAGTGCGGCCACAAGATTGTAGAAGGGATCGCCGTCAAAACCGACAGCCTCGCTCTCATAGACAGGCGAGAGCTGCAGCTCACCATAGGTTCGGGTCAGCGCATCGAGGCCGGCGGAAATATTGGATTCACGCTCGATATTGCTGCCAATCCCGAGTAACACGGGGCTCATTTTGCGACCATATCCCGCTCGATCGCGACGCCAACATCCCGCGTCGCCGGCACGGCGCCGGGTTTGGCAACCCGCAGCCGCAAGCGAACAACTCCAAATCGCGCCTGTAATTCTGTCGCCAGCTTTTCGGCCAGTGTTTCCAGCAAGCGGAATTCTCCGGCAATCGTGAAGTCAGTGACGAATTCCGCCACCGCAGCATAGTCCACCGTGTCCTCGACACTATCCGAGCCGGCAGCCCGTGCGACATCCACAGCGAGCTCCAGATCGAATACCAGGGTCTGGCGAATGCGCCGCTCCCAGGGATGGATGCCAATAATGGCGTCGACGCGCAATCCCCGGATGAAGACGGAATCCACGATTCAGGCGGCTCCCGGCGCGCGCAGTTCGTCCATCGGCCAGCGGGGACGCACGCGGGCATCGTCGCCGTCGCGCTCACCGCAGAGCAGGCGCTGGCAACCGGCATAGGCAATCATGGCCCCGTTGTCGGTGCAGAAACGCGGCGCCGGGTAGAACACCCGTGCGCCGATCTTGCCAAGAGCCTGGCTCAGGCGACTGCGCAGATCCTCATTGGCACTGACACCGCCGGCAATTACGAGAGTTTGCAAAGCCTCCTGCTCCAGGGCACGCCGGCATTTGATCACCAGTGTTTCCACCACGGCTGTCTGGAAGGCGCAGGCAATGTCGGCGCGGGTCTGTTCGTCGATGCCATCGCGCCCGCCGTGGTCGGCGATAGTGTTGAGTGTGTAGGTCTTGAGTCCGCTGAAGCTGAAATCCAGGCCCGGCCGGTTCACCATGGGACGCGGGAATTCAAACCGCTCGCGCTCGCCCTGCGCCGCCAGTCGCGCGATCCGCGGACCTCCCGGGTAGCTTTCCCCGAGCATTTTTGCCGCCTTGTCGAAAGCCTCACCGGCAGCGTCATCCAGTGATTCCCCCAGCATGCGATAGCAGCCGATGCCATCGACCCGCACCAGCTGCGTGTGGCCCCCGGAAACCAGCAGGGCAACAAAGGGATACTCGGGACGCTCGGTTTCCAGCATGGGCGCAAGCAGGTGACCCTCCATAAGGTGTACACCCAGCACCGGGATATTCCAGCCCAGGGCCAGGGAACGCGCCAGGGTCGCCCCGACCATAAGTGCACCGATCAGGCCGGGGCCCGCGGTATAGGCAATGCCGTCGAGATCTGCGCCGGTACATTCTGCCTCGCCCAGTACCTCCTCCAGCAGGGGCAGGGCCTTGCGCACATGGTCCCGCGAGGCCAGCTCCGGTACCACGCCGCCATATTCCTCGTGGATTGCCACCTGGCTGTAGAGAACGTCCGCCAGCAGGCCCTGCTCGCTGTCGAACAGTGCAATCCCTGTCTCATCACAGGATGTTTCGATACCCAGAACCCGCATTTGCGCGAAAACGACCCCGGCCGTGCTGACAAAGGGCGCATGATAATGGAGGGTGTGCCGCGAGGCCAGTAAAGCCGGGGCCTGCGGCGCTATTCACAGGGCCGCTTTCCGGCTTTGCAATATGCCACCGATAAGTATAAAATGCGCGCCCTTTATGGCTGCAGGCCCCGTAAATCGTGGCTTTCAGCCTTTTTGATGACTAATTACAGGTGAAGCTTTAATGCCATCTATCAAGATCAAGGAAAACGAGCCTTTTGATATCGCACTGCGCCGTTTCAAGCGCTCCTGCGAGAAGGCCGGGGTTCTGGCGGAAGTTCGCAAGCGCGAGCACTACGAGAAGCCGACGACCGTACGCAAGCGTGCCGCCGCGGCTGCCGTAAAGCGCCACGCCAAGAAACTGTCCCGGGAAAACAAGAAGCGCGTCCGTCTCTACTAAGCAAGAGATGAGCGCCTCCTCCCTCACTGAGACCATTCGGGCTGCCATGAAGGCGGCCATGAAGGACAAGGACAAGCCCCGCCTCCAAACCATCCGCCTGATCCAGGCGGAGTTCAAACGGATCGAAGTCGACGAGCGTATCGAGATCGATGACGCGCGGGCTCTGTCCGTGCTGGACAAAATGGTCAAGCAGCGTCGCGACTCCGCCCAGCAGTACACTGATGCCGGCCGCGATGAGTTGGCTGAACAGGAAAACTACGAAATCGGCGTAATCCAGGAATTCCTCCCGGAGCAACTGTCCGAGGCAGAAATCCTGGAACTGATTGACGCGGCCATCGCCGCCAGTGGCGCCGAGGGTATGAAGGCCATGGGACCGGTCATGGGCCAGCTCAAGCCACAACTGGCAGGCAAGGCCGACATGGGCCAGGTCAGCGCACTGGTCAAACAGCGCCTGACATCCTGAAATCTCTTCGCCCCGCCGCCGACACCCCACACTGACTTTCGCCACCACTCGTGGTTCAATAACTGCCCCCTTAAGCAGCATGCCGTGAACCGATGGCCGGATTGATACCGCAATCCTTTATCGATGACCTGCTCGACCGTGTCGATATCGTCGACGTGGTGGACCGGCGTGTGAAACTGAAAAAAACCGGCAAGAACTACAGCGCCTGCTGCCCTTTCCACCAGGAAAAAACACCCTCCTTCAGCGTCAACCCGGAAAAACAGTTTTACTACTGCTTCGGCTGTGGCGCCGGCGGCAATGCCCTCGGATTCCTGATGGACTACGAGAACCTGGAATTCCCCGCAGCGGTAGAGATGCTGGCCGATACGGTCGGCATGAAAGTGCCACGGGAAGAAAGCCGCAGCCCGGCGCAGAAGAGCCAGCGCGACCTGTACCCGGTGATGGAGCAGGCGGCGAAGTACTACCAACGCCAGCTACGCGAGCATCCGAGCAAAGCCCAGGCGGTGGATTACCTCAAGGGCCGCGGACTCACCGGCGAGATCGCCAAGCAGTTCGACCTGGGCTATGCACCGCCGGGCTGGGACAACCTGCTCTCGGCAATGGCAAGCAGCGAGGAGCTCAAGAAGCAACTTCTGCAGACCGGCATGCTGGTCGAAAACGAACAGGGCCGCTGCTACGACCGCTTTCGCGAACGCATCGTATTTCCCATCCGCGACCAGCGCGGACGCGTCATCGCGTTCGGAGGCCGGGTGCTTGGCGACGATAAACCCAAGTACCTGAACTCGCCGGAGACACCTATATTCCAGAAAGGCCGCGAGCTCTATGGGCTCTACCAGGCCCGTCGCGCCAACCGCAAACTGGAACGGATTATCATCGTCGAGGGCTATATGGACGTAATCGCCCTGGCCCAGAACGGTATCAGCAATGCCACGGCAACCCTGGGTACCGCAACCAGTTCAGCCCACCTGGAAAAGATCTACCGGCTCTGCCCCGAAGTCGTGTTTTGTTTTGACGGCGACGCGGCCGGTCGCCAGGCCGCAGACCGGGCACTCGAGTCGGCGCTGCCCTGCATGGCGGATGGTCGCCAGGCAAGATTCCTGTTCCTGCCCGAGGGCGAGGACCCAGATACGCTAGTACGCTCCAGGGGTGCGGACCACTTCAACAGCCTGGTGGCAGGCGCCACCCCGCTCGAAGACTACCTGTTTGACAGTGTCGGCAAGGGCCTGGACCTGGGCACCATGGATGGCAAGGCGCGCCTGAGCAAACTGGCTGCCCCGCTGCTGAATAAATTACCTACCGGCGTGTACCGGCAGTTAATGTACCAGGCGCTGGCGGAGCGTACCGGCCTGGAAACAGAAGCGCTCACCGAGATAGTCGAGCCGCCCGCCGCGCCCCCTGAGGAGGAAACACCGCGGGCGGCGCCGCGCCAGCGGACGCCCCTGGCTGAGCTTCCCCGGGATTTCGGAAACCTGGCCCAGGCCGCGATCGCCCTGCTGCTGCACAAGCCGGAGGTAGCACGCCAGGTCAGCGCCGCAGCGCAGTTGCGCGAACTGGAGGGGGACGATATTCGTCTGCTCTGTGACGTACTGGAGCTGCTGCAGCGACGACCCGAGTCCACCACCCACATGTTGCTCGGACACTGGTACGGCACCGAGGACGGTGAGCTCCTCAATCGCCTGGCCAGCCAGGAGCGACTTATTCCCGCCGAGGGGATTGAAAAACAGTTTATCGACACCATAAATACCTTGCTTCACTACCCGAAGAAGCAAAATTTCGACGCGCGAGTCGACAAACTGAAACACAGGAACTACGCTGAAATCAGCGAACTGGAAAAGCTGGAAATTATCCAGGAATTACAGGAGAAACGGCGCCGGGATGAAGAGCGGGGCAAGTAGGCAGCCCGAGTAATACGCTAGCATCCACTACTATAATAATTGCGCCTAATTCCAAACAGCTATTTTCTAGCTCCTTGATGTGTTTTTCCGTTATAATGGGCGGCTAATATTTTTTTGCGCTAGGCTTGCCTAAGGCTTGTGCTACGCCGCTAACGAACAAAGGTGCCCGCTTGATGAACGACGTGGTTCAACAACAATCCCGTCTCAAGGATCTTATTGCAAAAGGCAAGGAACAAGGCTTCCTGACCTACGCCGAGGTCAATGACCACCTGCCCGAGGATATCTCGGACCCGGACCAGGTCGAAGACATCATCCAGATGATCAACGACATGGGCATCCAGGTCTTCGAGATTGCCCCGGATGCCGATACCCTGCTGATCACCGAGGGTGACTCCTCGGCGGACGACGTGGTGGCGGCCGAAGCCGCTGCCGCCCTGGCTGCAGTGGAAACCGAAGCAGGCCGCACCACCGACCCGGTACGCATGTACATGCGCGAAATGGGCACGGTAGAGCTGCTGACCCGCGAGGGCGAAATCGTTATCGCCAAGCGCATCGAGGAAGGTATTCGCGAACTGATGGCCGCCCTGGCCTACTACCCCGGTGCCGTGAAATCGATTCTCGACGAATACGACAAGGTCGCCACCGAGGAGCGCCGCCTGGCCGACATCCTGATCGGTTACCTGGATCCGGCTGATCACGTACCTTCGGCTGCGGAAGCAGCAGCGGCGGCTGAAGCCGCCGGCAAGACTGATGATGACGATGACGAGGAAGGTGAAACCGGCCCCGACCCGGTAGAGGCCAAGAAGCGCTTCTCCGCCATCAAGCGCGCCTACAACAAGGCTGAAAAGACCATCGCCAAGGAGGGTCGCGACGGCGCCAATGCGCGTAAAGACCTGGAGAAACTGGCCGAGCTGTTCAAGTTCCTGAAATTGACTCCGCGGGTGTTTGACCCGATGACGGACATTGCCCGTCACGTACTCATCAATGTGCGCAACCAGGAGCGGGAAATCATGCGCCTGTGTGTGCGCACCTGCGGTATGCCCCGGGCCGAGTTCATCAAGAGCTTCCAGGGCAGCGAATCAGACCTGCGCTGGATCAACAAGCACACCCGCGCCAAGAAAGACTACGCGGCCAAGCTTGCCGCCGAGAAGGACAACATCCAGCGCGCCCAGCGCAAGATTGCCGCCATCGAGGAAATTTCCGGACTCTCGGTTACCGAGATCAAGGAAATCAACCGCCGTATGTCCATGGGCGAGGCCATGGCACGCCGGGCCAAGAAGGAAATGGTGGAGGCCAACCTGCGCCTGGTGATCTCCATCGCCAAGAAGTACACCAACCGCGGACTGCAGTTCCTGGACCTGATCCAGGAGGGCAACATCGGCCTGATGAAAGCAGTCGACAAGTTCGAGTACCGCCGCGGTTACAAGTTCTCCACCTATGCCACCTGGTGGATTCGCCAGGCCATCACCCGCTCCATCGCGGACCAGGCCCGCACGATTCGTATTCCGGTACACATGATCGAGACCATCAACAAGCTCAACCGCATTTCGCGGCAGATGCTGCAGGAGATGGGCCGCGAGCCGACCCCCGAAGAACTGGGTGAGCGCATGGACATGCCGGAAGACAAGGTACGCAAGGTGTTGAAGATCGCCAAGGAGCCGATCTCTATGGAAACACCCATCGGCGACGACGAAGATTCGCACCTGGGGGATTTCATCGAGGACGCGACCATCGATTCCCCGGTGGATTCTGCGACCGGCTCCGGCCTGCACGAGGCCACCAAGGACGTTCTGGCCGGCCTGACCGCCCGGGAAGCCAAGGTACTGCGCATGCGCTTCGGCATCGATATGAATACCGACCACACCCTCGAGGAAGTCGGCAAGCAGTTCGACGTCACCCGCGAACGCATCCGGCAGATCGAGGCCAAGGCCCTGCGCAAGCTGCGCCACCCGACCCGCTCGGATCACCTGCGCAGCTTCCTCGACGAGTAAACTCACAACGATGTCGGACGTGTCGTCTATGGGCCGGGTTCTGGTCGTAGACGACGACCGCAGCGCCCTGTCTTTACTCTCAGGCGTCCTGGAACGGGACTTCACTGTCACCACGGCAAGCTCCGGTGCTGAGGCACTGGAGCTGCTCGCCGCCTCACCGGTGGACCTCATCCTGCTGGATATGATGATGCCGGATATGGACGGCCTGGAGACCTGCGCTGCCATCAAGGCGGACTCCAGGACCGCCGAGGTACCCGTTATATTTATCACCGGCATGGAAGACGAGGACGCAGAGGAAGCCGCGCTGGACGCCGGTGCGGTGGATTTCATTTCCAAGCCTATCAAGCCCCGGATCGTTGAGTCGCGCGTGCGCCTGCAGCTGCAGAATTACCTCTATTTGCAATTCCTGGAAAAAATGCTGCGCGAGAAAAGCTCGACGCTGGAGAGCCTGCGCGAAGAATCGCGGGCGCTGCTGGCTTCCATCGGCCTGGAGCGGCCCAATTAATGGATACGCGTATAGACCTCGGCGCCCTGATCCACTCCAGTGCCGGCATCATCGCCCTGGTGCTGGGTGGGCTTATGTACTTCTACACCTGGGCTCTGCCCCTGTTTGCCGGACTGATGATCATCTCCGCCGTCAGCGCGGTGTGGATATCCTGGGCCCAGGATGCCTGGGTGCCCGGGCACTGGCTGGCGATGCTGCCGGTGATCGGTGTGCTGGTCGGCTACTTCGTCGCACCCTGGGGCTTCACCCTGGCCTATATCTGCCTGTGGATCGCCTTCGGACATTTCGTAATCCGCGGGGTCCAGCAGATGCGGGCGGAGAAGACCGCCGAGGATTAGGGTCAAACCTTTGCAGACAACGCCGCGCACTCTATAATGCGCGCCTTCCCTCACACGGGCCCATAGCTCAGTTGGTTAGAGCAGTCGACTCATAATCGATTGGTCCCAGGTTCAAGTCCTGGTGGGCCCACCATTACAAGCGGCGCATTACGTCATACTAGCCGCTTCATCTTTAGCGAGCGCATCACCGTGGCATACGAGTTAACCGGAAAAATAAAACTCCTCCAGGAACCGAGAACCTTCGACAGTGGATTCACCAAACGCGAGATGGTCGTCATCGTCGAAGACGGCAAGTACCCGCAGGAAATCAATCTTGAGTTCGTGCAGGACAAGGTCAGCCTGCTCGATGATTTGCAGCCGGGCCAGACGGTAACCGTGAGTTTCGATATCCGTGGCAGGGAATACAACGGACGTTACTACAACAACCTGCAGGGCTGGAAAATCGAGACTGATGCAAACAATGCTGCGGATTCACCTCCTCCGCCCACTGAAGCCCCACCTGCGGAAGCCTACGACGACGACATCCCGTTCTGAACGCCCCGCTGATTCGGGCATTCCAGGAACACTGATTACGCCACCTCGGCCTCACCTACAGTGCATTTTAGCTAACTGAATTGACTTCAATTCAATAACGAGCTATAGTTCCCCACCCTGGAGAGGATTGGACATGGCAACAGCAGCGAAACGGAACCCGGAGGCAACCCGCGAACGAATACTGGGCGCCACGCGAGATCTACTGGCCCAGGGCGACGGCAATTTCGAGATGTCCTGGGTAGCCAGGGCCGCCGGGGTTTCCCAGGGGCTGGCCTACCACCATTTCGGTTCGAAAGAAGGCCTGCTGAGCGCCGTGGTCAACGACTTCTACGACCGGGTGGAAGAGGCAGTACTCATGGTCCGCCTCGATGATATCGGCGACTGGGAGGCTCGGGAGCGGGAACGCGTGCATCGCTACATCGCGTTCCTGACGGCAGAACCCCTGGCCGTAAGAGTCATTTCCCGCCTGGCGGGAACACCGGCCGTGGCCAGCGTGGAATATGAACGCTGGGAAAAACTGATTGCCGCCGGGGCCAGGAATATGGCTGAGGGCCAGGCCAGCGGCGCCATTGCATCTAATGCAGATCCGCGCTTATTGGCAGCAATGAGCCTTGGTGCCGTGCGCTCCGCGGTAGCCAATGAATTCACTCAAGAGAAACCGACCGATCCGGCGCAACTGGCCGAGACAATCTGGGAATTCATTCGCCCCGGTATCGGCCTGGAGGAGGCAAAATGAGCAAGCAAGTGACTGGACGCGAAGACAAGCGGTTTCTACAGGTCGATTCTTTCGACCAGTACGCCGATGTCGACCTGGCCCGCACCCATGGCTTTACCCGCAGCGAGGAGGCCATGGCTATCGATCCCGCACTGGTCGATGCGCAGCAGGAACAATTGCTGCGAGATGGCTACATCATCCTTGAGGACATGGTGTCTCCGGAGATCCTCGACGCCCTGCGAGAACAGTGCGCGCCACACCTGGAACATGTCGGTCGCAACTCTTTTGAAGGCGAACGCACCCAACGTATCTATGGCTTGCCGGAGAAAGTGCGTGCAGCCGACCCCTTCATCGAGCATCCGTTGATACTTGCCCACCTCGATCGCCTGCTGCTGCCAAACTACCTGCTGTCACAGGCACAGGTCATCAACATCAAAACCGACTCCCCGGCACAGCCGCTGCATATCGACGACGGGTTTTACCCCTTCCCGCGGCCGCGGCCCGCTATCAGCGTTGCCACCGTATTCGCCATCGATGACTTTACCGAGAACAACGGTGCCACCGTGGCCATTCCGGGCAGTCACCGCTGGGGTGAGGGGCGCGGACCGGAGCCGGGAGATGAACGGGTAAAAGCCATCATGCCGGCAGGCTCCTGCATCTTGTTCCTGGGTAATCTCTGGCACGGTGGCGGTGAAAACTGCAGCGGTGACGACCGCCTGGCGTTAACCGCCCAGTACTGTGAGCCCTGGGCTCGCACCCAGGAAAACTACTTTCTCTCGGTATCCCGGGAAACTGCAGCCGGCGTGTCAGAGAATATCCGGCGCATGCTGGGCTACTCGATCCACCCGCCTTTCATGGGCATGGTGAACGGCATGCACCCCAAGCGGAAGCTGCCGCTCCAAGACTGAGAGGACTGCAAGGCCCGTCCCGGTCTGGATCAGGGTTCGACTATCAGTTTGCCGAGGTGCCCACCGGAATACAGCAGGGTCAGTGCCCGGGGAAAGTTTTCGATTCCCGACTCGATTTGCTCCGGGAGCTTAATCAGGCCATCCGCTGACCAGGCAGCCAGCTCGCCCACCATGGTGGGGAACTGTGCCGCGTAGTGGTCCACGGTGAAGCCGCGCATACTCGAGTTGCGCTCGGCCAGGCGCAGGTAGAGGGAAGGCCCCTGCACTGCGGCCATATTGGCGTACTGGGAGATGGCGCCGCAGATCACGACCCGGGCACCAGTGGTGATACTGTCCAGGGCGCTGTCGAGAATCGCGCCGCCGACATTGTCAAAAAACACGTTGAGCCCGTCCGGCGCAAGTTCCTTGAGCCGCTCTCCAACATTTTCGTTCTTGTAGTCGATGGCGCCAGCGCAGCCAATCTCCTCGAGGAAGGCACACTTTTCGGCACCACCGGCGATACCAATGACCCGGGCACCCTTGATTTTCGCCAGCTGGCAAGCCACGGTGCCCACCGCGCCCGCGGCGCCTGATACGGCCACGGTATCACCCTCGCGCACCTCACCGACCAGTACCATACCCGCATAGGCGGTCAGGCCTGTGGTCATGCCCAGCACCCCCAGGTAGGCCCGGGCTTCCGCGATACTCGTATCGAGTTTGGTGAAATCGCTGCCATTCTTTTTGGCGTATTGCTGCGCACCCATACCACCGAAGACTGCGTCGCCCTCCTCCAGGCCGTCATAGCGACTCTCCACCACACGACCGGTCCCCAGCGCCATAACGGGCTGTTCCAGCTCGCTCTGGCCGTGATGGCCGTCATAATCCAGAGTCGTGGTTATAAAGGCATCGATGCCCAGGTGTTCAACCTTGATCAGTATCTCACCGTCGCCCAGCTCGCCAATCTCTTCATCGACCACCTCGAAATCATCGACCTGCGGGATTCCGCCGGGGCGACGGGAGAGAACAACTTTGCGGTTTACGATCGTCACTGATACTGCTCCTGTTATCTAGTCCGGGATATACCGGGCGTTCGCACCGCTCGCTGCCCCTGTCCCGATAAGTGAATCAATAGAACTGTTACGAGCCCACGGGCTCCGGTGGATCAATTGTCCAGGGAGACATTACCCTCCCAGCGCGGCGGGCTCATGGTTTCCAGGAAGGATGAAAACATGATGTTGAACGCGATACTGACTCGAGTCTCCGAACTCTGGTTGGGCTCCACCGAGTGCTGCAACCAGGACGGAAAAACGATCAGGCTGCCGGGTTCGGCCTGCACACGAATCTTGCCGGCGGTGGCCGGACCCACTTCCAGCGGCGGCGGTGAGATAATCGTGATCTGCGGTCGCGGGTCGTGAAAAAAGATGCTGTTGGCCTGCGGCTGGGTCTTCACATAGTACACCCCGCTGAGATAGTTGTTGGGGTGTGTGTGCATCTTGTGCGGCGCGGCCGGGCCGGAAATATTGGCCCAGCAGCCGGTGATCTGAAAGCCCTCATGGCGCACCTTCAGGGAGTCCAGCACACCACCCATCACGCCCCGAATGATCCGGTCGAGATCTTCCATGCCCGGCGCCTGGTGGAAATGCTGGTCCGTCTGCCACATACCGCCCGGTGCCAGGGGTGGCTCATCGGCGGTCAGCTCATCGAGCTTTGCCAGAATCTTCCGGTTGAGGGGCTCGTAGCTCTCCGGGCTGAGCTGTGACTTCCACACGAGGGTGGGAAAAAGTGGCAGCACTTCCTTGTTGCTAAACCGTACTTCCAGTGGCTCGCTCATTGTCTGTCCCGCTAATTCCTGTGCAAGAGCATACACCCTCTCGACGAGGTTTAATCTCCGGATGGGCTAAAAATTGGGTAGCGCAGGACTAAGTCTAGACAATAAATTTGCCGGGGCCGGGGGGGACGGCATCCGGATCATCGGGGGCAGCATCGGAGCGTTCATTGACGACGGCGTGCTGGTTGAGGCTGCCGTCGTGTTCCAGCACCCCCAGGGTCGAACCATCTTCGTATTCCAGCACGACCAGGGCCCGGCGGACGAACTTGAGCGACCAGCCAAATTCTTCGGCCTTATGCAGGGCGGCCAGCTGGGTGGGATTGAGGTGGGCATCGAGGTCCACGGGCACGGGTGCGAGACCAATGCGTCTGTTCGGCTCCATGATTCCAGACCTCTTTTCCACCAACTATGATGTGACGAATATCACAAGTACGCGGATTTAGCCCAAAGTGGCGAGCCAGAATGTGAACCAGTTCACACAAGATCCGATGAGCGGTCGAAATCGGCGACAAACGGTCACGGAAAAATTGGCAACCAAAAGGGTTGCCTGAGGTTGACTCAGCCTCCTTCAGCGACCCCGGCGGCCTGCCTGTTTTCCCACCAGTTGTCGAACTTCACCAGCATCGGCGGCAGGAACAACAGGTCCAGAAACAGGGCCACAACGATGATCGGTGTCAGCATCAGGGCCACGTTTTCGTAATAGAAGGTATTGGAAAACACCAGGATAAACGTGCCGATGGCCAGGGACAGGGTGGTAATGGTGATCGCGGGACCGGCCTTCTCCAGTGAGTACTGCACCGAGTCTTCAGGCAGGGCGCCGTCCCGCCGCGCCTTGATGTACTTGCTGAGTACGTGCACCGAATCGTCCACTACCAGGCCGATGCTGATCGAGAACAGCATCAGGATGTAGGGGCTGAGCTGCCCGTTCCACAGGCCCCAGAAACCAAACACAATGGTGGCCGGAAACAGGTTGGGCATGATACTCAGCAGACCGTAACGCAGGCTGCGCAGGCCGACCAGCATGGTCAGGGTAATCAGCACGAAGCTGAGCGCAAAGCCCTGCAGGAGTTCGATCGAGATGGATCGATCCAGGCGCGCAAACAATATACTGTTGTCGCCGTGCAAGACCCGGTACTCGGCCCTGACATTGCTCTCGATCCAGCGATCGATCCGGTCGTTGAAGGCCAGCAGTTCACGGTTTGACAGGTTGGAGGTGCCCACCACCATCCGGATCGCCGAGTAATCGGGATTGAACAAGGGTTCCAGATTGGGCTCGATCTCCTGCACCAACTGGTAGCCCACCAGGTAGTCGATGATCTGCAGGTGATCGGTGGGCAGCACATACCAGGCCTTGTCATTGTCGTGCTCGGCCTCGTTCCTGATCTTCAGGTAGTCGGTGTAGGTGCTGACAAAACTGGCCTCGGGTTGTGCTTCCAGCCAGGTCGAGAACTCGTCGACCTGCTGCAGGAACGCCGGCGTTGTGATGCCATAGTATTCCCCGCTATGCACGCTGTAGACCAGGCTCTGGTCATTGCCGATCTTTTCCGCCAGGGCGGTCATCACCTGGTGAAAATCGGAGTCCTTATCGACGAAGCTGAAGCGGTTGAAGTCCACCTTGTTCAGTGGCAGCAGGGCGAGGGTCGTGGCAATCAGTACCAGGCCAGCCAGGAAAAGGCGATCACCACGCCGGGCAACAAGTCCGCCGACCCCGGCGATAAAGCCGCGTACACCCAGTGGCCGGGGTATTTTGCGCGTGGGCAGGATGAGTATCAGGGCCGGCAGCAGGGTCAGGGTCAGCAGGTAGGCCCAGACCACGCCAATGGCGACGATATTGCCAAAACCGTAGATGCCCGGTGAGGAGCAGTAGTTCAGGCTCAAGAAGCCCATGGCCGTGGTGACTGTGGCCAGCGTCACCGGCTGAATGTTAACCACCAGGCTTTCGCGCATGGCAGCCAGTTTGTCCAGGGAGCGGTGCAGGCCCTGGGCATAGATCGACACCAGGTGCACCCCGTGTGCTGTAGCAATCATCAGCACTACCAGGGGGCCCATGGAGGATATCTGGTTGAAGGGAATCTGAGCCCAGCCGACACTGCCGACGGTCATGCCGATAGTGAGAAAGGAAACACCAAATATGGCCAGGGCGTAGAGCAGTGATTTCAGGCAAAACCAGAGCAGCAGGATCGAGGTCGTCACTACCAGCGGGAACAGGAAGCGACTGTCCTTGATCTGGGCCAGGTAGCTGTCCCGCTCGAACAAGACGTTGCCCAGGACATAGATTTCAACCCCCGGAAATTCCTGGCGCAGGGAATCGCGCAGTGCAATTACCGAATCGGCAATGCCCAGGCGAGTGGCCTTGTCGTCACTGCCGCTCCGATACTTGATCAGCGCCAGCGCCAGGTCTCCCTGTGGCGACAACAGCCGCTTGGTAAGGTCCTCGTCGCCCAGGGCTGTCTGACGGATGCTGTCCAGGTCTCCCGCTGCCAGTGTGCCCAGCTCAGGCACCAGGTAATCCCGGTCATGGATATTGGCGTCGACGGCGTTAAGGCGGTAGTTGGCCAGGGAGGCCACAGACACGGCTGATTCAACCTCGGTGTAGCGATTGGTGAGCTCATCCATGGCGCGCAAGGCCTCCATGTTGAAGACATCCCCAAGCGGTGACATAAAAGCAAACAGCACGCCGGTGCTGGGCGGAAAGTCCTTGCGCACCTGCTCCACTTCTTCCCGGTAGGGGTCGGATTCACTGAGAATCGCGTTGAAGGTGTTATCGACACTGGTGTGCTGAATACCCACAGCAACGGTTACCGCCAATATCACCGTCATAGCGGCGAGCAGGTAGCGCTTGTCCAGCAGAAAATCGACCAGTAATTGCATCGCGGTGTCCGGGGATTCCTTACAGCAACTTATACCATATTCGCCGCCTGGCGCCTTGCCCAGTCGCCCCTGCTACAGGGCCCCAGTTGTCTTACAATATGCTAGTGTTATGGACCTGTCGAAAAGCCAGCACCAAGCGGGGATGATTCGATGAAAAGAGCCAGCCTGGCGGCTGTTTATTTTGCCGCCGCATTCAGCAGTATTTTGGCTACCCTCAGCGCCCAGGCAGCGGTGGGCGATTTTGCCCTGCTCGACCACCGGGGCAAGTTCCACCAACTCAGCTACTACGGGGACCAGGAGGCCGTCGTCATCCTGGTCCAGCGTAACGGTGACGCCGCTGTGCGCGACGCTGCGCGAGACCTGGCGCCAATTCGCGCAGAATACGAATCCCGGGGCGTGGTGTTTTTCATGCTCAACGCAGAAAACTCGCGCGATAGTATCGCGACAGAAGCCGCACAGGCCGCTTACGATCTTCCCATTCTGGTAGACGAATCCCAGCTCGTCGCCGAGTCCCTTGGCGTTGAGCGCAGCGCCGAGGTGCTGGTGATCGATGCGGACGCCATGACCATGCGCTATCGCGGTCCGGTCGACGATAAGTTGAAAGCGGTCTTGTCAGGAGATAAGCCGGGCGACGCTGTACAGCAGTCTGCGGGTTCGCCGGTGGTCTATGCGAGCCGCGAGCAGCACCGGCGCCAGCCCCCGTCCTATGCCCGGGATATCGCGCCCATACTCAAAGACAACTGCGTCTCCTGCCATCACGACGGGGGTATCGGACCATGGTCCATGTCCGGACACGCCATGGTACAGGGCTGGTCGAAGATGATGCGCGAAGTGGTCATGACCCGGCGTATGCCACCGGGGCAGATCGATTCCCACGTGGGCAAACCCATTCAGGAAATGGCCGGCCTGTCGGTCGAGGAACAGCAAGCCCTGGTCCACTGGATAGACGCGGGCGCTGCAAATGACGGCGCCGCCGAGGATCCGCTCGCCGGCCTGAGCTTCGACAACCCGCGCTACACCCTGGGCGAACCGGACATCATTCTCAAGGTACCGCCACAATCGATCCCCGCTACCGGCGTGATCGACTACCGCTACGTACCGGTGGAACTCAACCTGGACCGCGATATCTGGGTGCGGGCGATGGAGACAATCCCCGGCGACCGCCAGGTCCTGCACCATGTGATCGCCTATGTTTCCAGCCCGGCTGACAAGACCGTCAGGGGCCGTCAGAGCGGCGCCGCCAATGGCGAGAGCCTGGGTGGATTTGCACCCGGCCGCCAGCCCGATGTATTTAGAGACAACAGCGGGCGCCTGGTCAGGAAAGGATCGAACCTGCTGCTGCAGATGCACTATACAACCTCGGGCAAGGCCACCGTAGACGAAACCGAGATCGGACTGTTCATTTACGATGAGCCCCCGGCCCACGTCATGGCCGGAGGTGTTGCCGGGCAGCGCCGATTCCTGATACCGCCCAACACCAAGGAGCACAAGCTGGAGGGCGAACAGCTGATTGAACGGGATGCCTACCTGTACTCGCTGATGCCGCACATGCATTACCGCGGCAAATACATGAGCTATACCGCCGTCTATCCCGACGGCAGCTCCGAAGTACTGCTCTCGGTCCCTCGCTACGAGTTCAACTGGCAGTTCAACTACCAGCTGGAGAAGCCGCTGTTCCTGCCTGCAGGAACACGTCTTGTGGCAAAGGGTGCGATGGACAACTCGGATCGAAATCCCTTCAACCCGGACCCCTCGCGGCCGGTGCATTTTGGCTTGCAGACCAAGCACGAGATGTTCTTTGGTTTCACCACGCTGCGCTATGTGGGTGATACACCGGATCAACGCATTGCCAATCGCTGATCGCCTTTCTAACCAGGGTACGGCGGAGAAACCGCATCCAACAGCTGCCGGGAGCAGAACCTATGTCCATAACCCACGACCATGAAACCGTGTCCATCTATCCCTTCAGTGATGAAGAGATAGAGCAGCTCATGACGCATTCCAGCGAGTGCGTGCTGATGTGGTCCACCAAAGACGGCTGGCCGGTCGGGGTTACCCATGCCTTTGTCTGGCACGAGGGCAAGATCTGGCTCACCTTTACGGCCCAACGCCATCGGGCGGCGGCAATCCGCCGGGATAACCGGGTCTCGGTCAATGTCAGCAGCGGCGGCTATCCGGCAGGCGCCGACGAAAGCCTGCCAACCGGTGCCATTACTTTTAAGGGTACTGGCGAATTTTTCGAGGACGAGGAAACCAAGAAGTGGCTCTACACAGCCCTGTCGCGCAAGGTCAGCCCGGACAGCGATGAAGGTGCGGAGGCATTTTACTCGCTGCTGGATTCGCCCCTGCGCATTATCCTGGCAGTCACACCGATAAAGAAGATCATGTACAACGCCGGCCTTGCTGCGCGCCATTTCACCACCGGCGTGGATGAATCGGAGTTGGGTGAAAAACTTAGCAGCGATACGGAGCGTATGAACCGGGAGAGGGAGAAGCGAGGGCTGGAAACCCAGGAGTGATAGCCGATTCCGAAACGGGACGTGCGAGGGAATAGTAATCATCAACATCGACTAGAGCGCCTGATGGTGATTGGATGAACACCGAACCCGACCAGAGCAGTTATCGGGCAACCATACTGGTGGTCGACGACGATGCAGCCATCGTCTACCTGCTGGAGACAATGCTCAAGGAACTGGGCTACGCGGTCGATAGTTATCAGAACAGTCTGCACGCGGCAGAGGCTTTCGCCCGCGACCCTGCCCGCTATGACCTGGTGCTGACCGACCGAATGATGCCGTGGCTCTCCGGGATCGAGCTGGCAGAGCGGGTTCAGCAAGTGCGGCCGGGGACGCCAGTGGTTATACTCAGTGGCTACGCCGACGATGTCGACTCGATGGCAAGCCGCGAGCAGCTCAACATCAAGCGAGTGCTGATCAAGCCAGTGTCCATGGATACGCTTGACGCCGAGATTCAGGGCGTATTGGACGACTTTAAATAAGTAGCACACGGAATAAGGCGCAGCAAAAGGCAAAACACAGCCCATGTCAGTTTTCAGGATCCTTGCACCACTGGTCATCTTTGCGACCCTGCTAATCGGTTGCGGTGAACCCGATGCGCCCACCGGGCCGGTCAGCATCAAACTGGGCCTGTTGCCTGACCAGGATCCGGATGAACAATCTCGGCGTTACCGCCTGTTGACGGCCTACCTGCAAAAAGCCACCGGCTACGAGGTTGAGCTGGCACGCTCGGCGACCTACGCCGAACTGGTGCAACAATTTGGCAGCGGCGAGATCGATATGGCGCTGTTCGGCGGTTATACCTACTTGCTGGCGTACCACCAGCACCGCGCCCATGGCCTGGTGTTGCGCGACACCGGGCACAAATACCACAGCAGCTTTATAACCCGGCGTGATGATCCGCGCTCCAAACTCAGCGAGTTTGCCGGTGAGTCCCTGGTGTTCGGATCGGAGTTATCCACGTCCGGGCACATGATGCCGCGCTACTACCTGGAGAGGTGGGGGATTCATCCTGAATCCAGTTTCAAGGACATCCAGTATTCGGGCTCGCATACACGAACCATTGAGCTTGTCTCCGCGACACCGGGCGCACTGGGAGTGGCCAATGCGGACATCGTCGAGCACTACCTCAATGTGCAAGGTGATTCGGCGCAGATCAGGATCGTCCGTATGTCACCCGGCTACACGGATTATGTCTGGGCAGTACAGGGCGACATGCCCATGGACCAGAAAATGGTGCTGCGCAATGCCATGTTGAACCTGTCCCTGGAGGAGCCGGAATCCGCTGCCGTCCTGGCCAGTGTGCGGGCCGAGGGGTTTCTACCAGCCCTGCCGGAGGATTTCGATCGCCTGCAAGTTGTGATGGACGGAATGCAAAGTGACTAGGCAGTCCTCGCCAACCAACACGATAGATGCGCGTCTCTACCTGCTGGCCGCAGTTCTCGGCACCATCTGGGTACTGTCCCTGGCCGCTATGGGCTGGTGGTTCTTCCTGGACCAGGAACGCAGCGAGCATATTCTCGACCAACACCGTGTAACTGCGGACCTTTCCGCCGCGATGCTGCGCGAAGCACTGGCGCTGGAGCGCGATCTAAGCTCCCTGACCAACGCCGAACGGTCGCAGGCGCCGGTGGTTGTTTACGATCACCTGGACCTGGCCATGGACTCACTGAAGCGCCTGCGTCTACAGGAAGGAATTGGCGGCCACGCGGCCAACGTGGTGGTCATGGAATGGACTAATAGCGCGATGGACCTGCTCGACAGGGCGGCGAGCGAGAATCCCGATGATTTCACCCGCCTGGTGGAACTGGCCCAACACCTTCGCTATCGCATTGAGCAGTTGCAGCGGATTCACCTGCTGGACTACAACCACGGCCTGCGCCAGGCCACGCAGGCCCGACAGCGGGAGCAAATACTGGTCGCACTGGCCTTGCTGGTGCTGGCAGTCATCGCGTTCCTGGTCTTCAATTATCTGTTGCGCTATGTGCGTAGTGCCAACCAGCAACTGGCGGACAACGCCAACCTGTTAAGACAATCTACCCGGGTGGGCAACCTGGGCTACAGCCGCTGGACAGCCAATAGCGCCTACTGCGTCGAGGCATCCGAGGAGTTTCTCGACATGCTCGGGCTCAGCCGGACACGGCTCGCCAGCGGCCCGCTCGACCTGGAGGAATTTATCCAGCTGATCCACCCCCTGGACCAGCACTACCGGGAAAAGGTGCAGAGTCTCGCCAACGGTGAGGAACTCTCCTACCGCATCGTCACCGCGGATAACGCAGTGCGCCATATCAGCGAGGTCTCCGAGACGGGACAGGATGACTCAGTGCTGGTCATTACCCGTGATATCACACAGATCAAGGAGGCCGAGGAACAACTACTGCAATCCCAGAAGATGGAGGTTGTCGGGCAGTTGACTGGCGGCGTCGCCCATGACTTCAATAATATCCTGGCAGTCATCCAGGGCAGCCTCGAGCTGATCGAGCAGGGGGAGCTCGAACCCAGGCAGCGCGAATTTTCGGAAATGGCAATGCAGGCGGCCAAGCGCGGCGCCAGCCTGACCAGGCAGCTACTGGCATTCGCCCGACGCCAGCCACTGCATCCCGAAAAAGTCCAGATGAACGAGCTGCTGTTGAGCATGCACGAACTGTTCATACGTACCCTGGGCGAAAATATCGAGGTCGAGTTGATCGCATCCTCAAACTGCTGGCCCTGCCATGTCGACCGCGGCCAGCTGGAGAGCGCCCTCTTCAACCTGGTCATCAACTCCCGCGACGCCATGCCAGGCGGTGGCAAGCTGATGGTCGAGGCCAGCAACGTCACCCTCGACAGCGAGTACACGAGCCAGGTGCGTGAACTGGAAGCCGGTGATTACGTGCTGATCTCGGTAACCGACAACGGCAAGGGCATGTCGGCGGAGCTGGTCGAACGGATCTTCGAACCTTTCTACACCACCAAGGAAGTGGGCAAAGGTACCGGTCTGGGCCTGTCCATGGTTTACGGCTTTGCCAAGCAATCCTGCGGTCATATTACTGTGTATTCAGAGCCCGATACGGGTACGACTTTCAAACTGTATCTGCCCAGGGCTACCGGCGAGGACGAGCAGGCGGCGCCATCGCCGGTTGCCGGCGTGAGCGCGAATACCTCCGAGAATCCGCCACTGGTACTGGTCGTCGAAGATGACCCGGATGTACTCAGCCTGGTGATTCAGCAACTGGCGGCGCTGGGCTACAAGACACACCAGGCCGAATCGGCCGAAGCAGCCGGTGAAATACTAGCTAATGAGCCGATCGACCTGCTGCTGACCGATGTGGTGTTGGCCGGGACCACAAACGGCAAGGAACTTGCCGACACAGCCGTGGCCGCATACCCCGCGCTGAAAGTCGTGTACATGTCGGGATATACCCGCAACGCGGTGATTCATCACGGGCGGCTTGATCCCGGTACCAGGCTGTTGCAAAAACCCTTCAGTCAGGCCGAACTGGAGCAGACGCTGGCACGGGCGCTGATAGAGTAGTATGTATCCCTCGCTTGTCAGAGATGTGAAATGCCGGTGAGTTACAGTATTCGAGGTGATGTTGTACACCTGCAAATGGAAGGCGAATACCAACCCGGTGAGATCAAGACCCACGTAGCCCATGCGCTGGCTGACCCGGAGCTGTCCGATTGCCCGCAGTTCCTGTTTGACGTCAGCCATTCCACCTCCCTCGGAACCCGCTCCCCCGTCGACCTGCAGGATATGGCAGGCTTTCTGGCAAACTCGATCAGGCCCTTTGGCAGCCGACTCGGGATGGTGGCACACGGGGAGCTCCATTTTGGCCTGCTGCGTATGGCCGAAGTCTATAGCGAACAGTCCGGCCTCGAGGCCCGGGTATTCCGATCCATCGACGAGGCCACCGGCTGGCTGGAGAAAGCATGAAGATAGCAAAGAGGGTCGCACTCTATACTCTACTGGGCATCCTGGGACTGGTGGCAGTATTCGATATCTGGGGCGCGCTAACCCTGGGCACCCTCACTCCCGACCCGGACGCGGCTCACGATGACAATGCGAACCGGGTGGTCATGGTATTTGGGGCAACCGGCTCAGTAGGTGATGGCCTGCTCAAAGCAGCCATCGAAGACGCCGAGGTTCAGACCATCTACGTGGTCACCCGGCGCAGCTCACCGCGAATCGACGCCGGTGTTGAAAGCGGACGCGTGCAGATGTTACTGCACAAGGACTTCACCGATTACAGCTCCCTGAGCGAAGTACTGGCCGAGGTGAACACCGTGCTCTGGGGCCTGGGAACCTCCTCCTTACAGGTTGATGAGGAGACCTACACCTGGATCCATGTGGACTTCCCGGTGGCCTTTGTCAAAGCCTGGCTGGCATCCCGCACCGAAGCACCCATGGCCTTCCACTATGTCACCGGCATGGGCACTGGCGAGGAAGAGAGCGCCAAGTGGGCCCAGGACAAGGGTCGCGCCGAACGGCTGGTGGCGGAGCTGGCAGAGGGCACCGGCCTGCGCACATTCGGCCATCGCTCGGGTTATGTACGGCCGACTTCCGAGCGCGCCAATCCCCTGGCCTACCTCGGCGACGCACTGTTGCGTCCGGGCAAGTTAGTCATCAGTGGCAAGGAACTGGGAGGCGCCATGCTGGAGATCAGTGCACGCACAGACGAACTGCCCAACGGCGCGATTATCGATAATGCCGACGCCCTGGCCTATGCGCGGCTCTACCGGGATCGTGAATGAGCCGACCCCTGCGGCGATACCTGATTGGCATTGCCGGATGCGGAATTCTCCTGGCGACGCTCTACGGAGCGGCCAGTCTCTACGTGGATCGCACCTGGTATCCGGGAGCACCCAGGGCCGAATTCCCGGAGCCCGCTAATCGGCTCGAGGCTCGGCAACAGGACCTCGCCTATTTTCGACATTATCTCAACCTCGACAAGAGCTATACCAGCGACAGTCGGGCGGCCGCCGAGTTCCTGCTGGCACAGCTGGAGCCTGAGCTGGACAGCGTGAGTGATGCCGGCTTTCAGCTGGGCATCGCGCGGGCGGTAGCAGCTGCCGACAACGGCCACTACAATATCTGGATGGGCAGGTTTTCTAGGGCACACGGGCGCATCCCGCTGCGCCTCTACTGGTTTTCTGACGGCCTCTATGTAGTCAGGGCGCACCCGGATCACGCGGAGCTACTCGGCAGCCAACTGTTGTCCCTCAACGGTGTGGAGGTCGACGTAGCGAGCAGGCAGCTGCGGGAGTTTGTCGGTGGTACAGATGAGGCATTCAGGGCCTACCGGGGCCCGGCGCTGTTCGAGATACCTGCAGCCCACCCTCCGGCCGGACTGGGCATTACGGAGCGACAAAGCCAGTTCAGCTTTCGCCGCCAGGACGGCAATGTGGTAAGCAGAACACTGGCAGCCCGGGAACTGGACGAAGATGCACCCCTGTACTGGCCCAATCGCTATCTCTACGCGCAGCTGCCGGAAGGTGGCAAAGACGACTGGTTGGCGCTGGCGAGCGGGCTGGACCCTGTGCCACGCTACCTGCAGAACCCGGAGCGGGCATTCCAGTTGCAGGAATTGCCGCAGCAGGGTCTCTACATTCAATTTCGCCAGAACTACGGTGATGACATCGAGGCTTTCCAGCAATCAGTACGCCTCAGGCTTGAGCAACAGCAACCACGGTACCTGGTAGTCGACCAGCGTTTTAACGGTGGCGGAGACTACACACTCACCGAGGAACTCATGATGGATTTGCCCGGACTGGCGGGCGGCGCTCCCATCTACGTGATTACGGGACCGGCAACATTCTCAGCCGGTATCAACAGCGTGGCATTTGTTCGTGCGGCCGGTGGCAAGCAGGTGACCATCGTCGGCGAACGCATCGGGGACCGGGAGCGCATGTATGGCGAAACCAACGACTTCGAACTACCCAACTCAAAGCTCGGAATGACCTTCAACACCGGGCTCCACGATGTTGCCAACGGTTGTCCGCCATGGCCACAGTGCTACTGGCGAAACTACCTGAACGACGTGGCGGTTGGCCCGCTTGACCCGGATATTGAGGTCGCAAGTCGTTTCCGGGACTATGCGGGCGGTGCGGATCCGGTACTGGAGCACATCCTGGCCAGGCACCGCTGACTAAATAGGCCGCAGTAGTGTAGCCTTGAAGAAAATAACAAGAGGCAGGCCGCATGCAGGCAACCGGGTCCGGGGTCCGGGGCTCCAACTTCCACTGGCTGGTACTGATGACCGCGTTCCTGTTATCAGGCATCGCCGGTCTCATCTATGAATCCATCTGGACCCACTACCTGAAGCTGTACCTGGGCCACGCCTCCTACGCCCAGACTCTGGTACTGGCGGTGTTCATGGCCGGGCTGGCACTGGGCTCCTGGCTTGCCTCCAGGCTGAGCTTCGGCGGCAACAACCTGTTGCGGGCTTACGCCTACGTTGAGATAGCCATCGGCCTCCTGGGTCTGCTCTTTCACCGGGGATTCCTGGCGTTCGAGCGCTGGTCCTTTGACACTGTTATTCCGCAGCTCGGCACGGAAACCGGCATCCTGTTGTTCAAGTGGTTCTCAGCCCTGTCGCTGGTTGCACCACAAGCGGTGTTGCTGGGCATGACCTTCCCGCTGATGGTGGCGGGCGTGCTGCGCAGCTTCACCATCGCCGGTGGGCGTGTGATTGCCAGTTTCTATTTCGTCAACAGCCTCGGTGCCTGCGCCGGAGTCTGGCTCAGCGGCTTCCTGTTGATACGCTGGGTGGGATTACCGGGCACGCTCACCACGGCAGCCATCCTCAATTTGCTGGTCGGTATCGCTGTATTGGTGATCGCGCGCGCCAGGACCAACGAGCAAGAACAGGAACCGGCCGCTGCTCCTGGCGCAGCCGTGATCGGGGATGGGGGAACAAACTTCCTCTTGCTGCTCTGCGCACTGGGAACCGGCCTGGCGTCGTTCATCTACGAAATAAGCTGGATCCGGATGTTGAACCTGGTGCTGGGCACCACCACCCACGCCTTCGAACTAATGCTGGGTACGTTTATCCTCGGCCTGGCCCTGGGCAGCCTCGCCATACGCCGCTACCTGGACCGTCTCGATAATCCGATCCGGGTGCTGGGCCTGGTGCAACTGGTCATGGCGCTGGCGGCTGCGGCAACCATTCTGCTCTACAACAGCCTGTTCAGTGCAATGGGCTGGTTGCTGCAAGGCCTTGCAAAAACCGATGCCGGCTACCTGCTGTTTAATCTCAGCAGCCTCTCCATCTGCGTGATCGTCATGTTGCCGGCAACGATCTGCGCCGGTATGACGCTGCCACTGATCACTCACATCCTGCGCCGCCAGCAGGGTGGCGAGGCCGTGGTGGGTCGCGTCTACGCCATCAACACCCTGGGTGCGATCGCCGGTGTGGTGCTGGTGTCGGCCCTGTTGATTCCCTGGCTGGGACTGAAGTGGGCGCTGTTCTGCGGTGTTCTGGTAGACCTGGCCCTGGGCCTGGCGCTGCTGAACAGGGCCGGCGCACGGGGAGTAGCCATCGCGCCCGCCTATGCCATGCTGTTGCTGGTCTTGGGAATTGGCCTGCTCGTGGATTTCGATCCAAACCGGCAGCTGTCGGGGGTTTATTTCCGCGGCAATTCCCCTCGGGGCGACAGTGCCGAACTGCTCTACTACCGGGACGGGCCTACCGCCAGTGTCGGCGTGAAACTGTCTGCGGACGATAAATACACGTTATTGACCAACGGCAAACCGGACGCGGCCCTGCGACTCTACGACGCCAAGGCCAGCCCGGATGAATCCACCATGGTGCTGCTGGGGGCACTACCGCTGGCGGTAGCAGCACCGGTACGAACCGCAGCAGTTGTGGGATTCGGTTCCGGCATTACCTCGCAGACACTGCTGCAAGACCCCGAACTCGAGCACCTGGATACCATCGAAATCGAACCACGCATGATCGATGCAGCGCTAAGCTACCGCAGCCGTGTGGCCAGGGTGTTCGACGATCCCCGCAGCCACCTGCGGGTTGAGGATGCCAAAACCTTTTTCAGCACCGCCGGCAGGAGCTATGACCTGATCGTCTCGGAGCCCTCCAATCCCTGGGTAAGTGGTGTGGCCGGCTTGTTTTCGGCGGAGTACTACCACAACCTGCAGCGCTACCTGAATCCCGGCGGGGTACTGGCCCAGTGGATTCATATTTACGAGTTCGACGACCAGTTACTGATCTCCATCCTGCGCGCCATTGACGATGCATTTCCACATTACCAGTTGTACCAGCTGAACGAGGGGGATGTGCTGGTGCTGGCTTCCGCAGCGCCTATAGGCGCCGCCGGCAACAGGGTTTTCCAGGCAGCGGACATGCAAGCCGAATTGCAACGAATTGATGTGCTCAGCCCGGCCGATATGTGGGTGCGTTATCTCGGCGACGAGGTGCTGCTACGTGACTGGCTGAACCTGCAGGTGGTACCAGCCAACTCTGATTACTACCCACTGGTGGATCTCACCGCCGTGAGGGCACGCTACCTCGAGAACAAGGCCACTTTCCTGGAGGATCTGCGCGAGGCCAGCGTACTCCTAGATCCCCAGTCTCTGGCGGATATGCTCACCGGTGCAGCCTCCAACCCCACGCTGTTTACGACACTCTACGCCCGGGAGACTTCCGGCATACGACGTCACCTGGACGGAGAAGCCGGCCTGGTCTATGAATCCAACAGGTCCGCACGCTCCGCCCTGCTAAGGGTCGAGGCCGCCCTGCAGCGCTGCCAGGCCGCCGAAAACCCTGACGCTTTCCTCCGAGACTCCCTGCTCCTGGCCCGCCAGATGACCTTCTATGGCCCGCCCGGGGTATTTGCCGACTTCTGGAGCTCAGCAGTGAACGGTGACTGCTTTACCGAATACCCGCCGGCTCTGCAGGAATGGCTGAGCTATCTGCAAGCGGTTTCCAGCTGGGAGGATGCAGACATCAGCGCTATCGGTCGTTCATACCTGCCCCACATGACCATCGAACGCAAATTCGTGCTTGTCACCCTGCTGGCCGCTGACCTGAGGCAGGGCAGGTATGCCGAGGCCGCGACCTTGTTGCAAAGCATCGAGATCGATCCCGGCGAGGTCGCCGTCAGCCTGCTTGTCGTAAGATTGCTGGCAGCATTGCAGGATCAACAGGGAGAATAATATGCGCGTATTGATTGGCCTTGTCCTGGTGAC
>Ga0056115_1000082_pt1 | contig 53954 bp, 51 predicted proteins | sample WorMetOlspDAHAB1_FD_77007 | JGI IMG/M metagenome (GOLD analysis project Ga0056115, IMG submission 77007) | Marine gutless worms symbiont microbial communities from Max Planck institute for Marine Microbiology, Germany - Olavius sp. DAHAB.1 ...
CCCCTGTTGGTCCTGCTACGTCGATTGCATCGTTTCGCAAGCAGCGCCAAGTCGCGCCCGGGCGAAGTCACGCGTTACCATCACCGAGACGCGGCCTGTTTCATCAAAAACGCTTCGTGGAGGACCGCTGCCACGCGACCGGTCGCGTCGCCGCGGATCTGCAGCAGGCCGGTGTCGGTTGCCTCTTCAGCCGACAGCGCGCCGGCCTGCAAAGCCATGACAGCGTCAAAGGAAATCACCACAACCGGCGTACCGTCCTGAGGTGCCGCGGCGTGCACTTGAACGCGGTATGCCTTTGCGTCGGCGGATTCGTCGACCCTGTATTCGGTCCAAAGCTGATGGCCGGCGAGGATCACAAAGAAATCGGTCTTGGCGGCGTCGTGAACCGAGCCGAAGCGATCGCCCAGGTTCTTCATCGACCCCGCGACCTTGGCGTACCCAAAGAATCCGCGTCCCAGTGGGGTCTTCGACAGCCGACCTTCGGAGCGTGCCTGCGCCGTCGCCGCAGCCACGTTCAGCGATCCCGGATAGGTCACTTCGAAGAAAGACCCGACGTTGGTCTGATGAAAGGTGCAGGCAAGGGCTGGCGGGGCCGAGAGCGCGGCGACCAAGAGCGCGGCGGAGAAGGCTGGAAGCACCCTTGCGGGCATTGGTTCCCTCCTATGGCCAGAACATTTCCGGCCACGAGCGGATCCGAGCCGCCGCCTGCCGCCACGGACATCTCGTGTGCCGGAGACGCCGTCACGAAGGCAACAGGTAGGTGGTCTATACCCCGTACGCGGTTGGCCGCGCTTTTCTATTCCCCCTGCAGCGGAGTTTTCCGCTTCTGACCAGGGTCGTACCGACCTGAAATCGACCCTGTTCTAGAACACTTCTTACTACACAATCCTGATTACAGCGGCATTCTTACAACCAGTCCAACAAAAAAGGTGTCGAGGGGGCAAGCGTCAACGGCCCCATGGTCGCTGCGCCACCGATATCGCAACCGGCTTGGGTTCGGGTCCTCGAGCGGGATTCCGCCCTCGAATTGGCAGCAGGACCGATCCGACCAACACCACGCGCGAAGTTCGATACATGTCCAGGAAGGGCAGTCAGGATCCCGTCGGCACGTGTCCCGGCGGACCGCAGACGCTGGAGGGAGGTGGGCGTCCCCAGGCCGCCCATGCAGGCTGCCTGGGGACGCCCGGGTCGCGGCTCAAACCAGATCGAAACGATCCGCGTTCATGACCTTCGTCCAGGCGGCAACGAAGTCCTTCACGAACTTCTCCTTGTTGTCGTCCTGGGCATAGACTTCGGCATAGGCGCGAAGGACCGAGTTCGAGCCGAAGACCAGATCGACACGCGTCGCCGTCCACTTGACCGCGCCGGTCTTGCGGTCGACGATTTCGTACAGGTTCTTGCCTGCGGGATTCCACGAATAGGCCATGTCGGTCAGGGTGACGAAGAAGTCGTTCGACAGGGTCCCTTCCCGATCGGTGAACACGCCGTGTTTGGCGCCGCCGTGGTTGGCGCCAAGAACGCGCATGCCGCCCACAAGCACCGTCATCTCATGGGCGGTCAGGCCCATCAGCTGCGTGCGGTCCAGCATCAGCTCCTCCGCGCTCACCGCGTAGTCCTGCTTCAGCCAGTTGCGATACCCGTCGTGGACGGGCTCCAAAGGCGCGAAGGAATGGGCGTCGGTCGTCTCGTCCGTCGCGTCGCCGCGGCCGGGTGCGAAGGGAACGGTGATGTCGAAGCCGGCTGCCTTGGCGGCCTGCTCGATGCCGACGTTGCCGGCCAGAACGATCACATCGGCGACGCTGGCTCCGGTTTCCGCCGCGATCGGCTCCAGCACCGACAGAACCCTGGCCAGGCGCACGGGCTCGTTGCCTTCCCAGTCGTTCTGCGGGCCCAGACGGATGCGCGCGCCGTTGGCGCCGCCGCGCTTGTCCGATCCGCGGAAGGTGCGGGCGCTGTCCCAAGCGGTGGCGACCATCTCGCCGATGCCCAGGCCGCTGGCGGCGATCCTGGCCTTCACCGCATCGACGTCGTAGCCGGTGCTGCCCGCGGGCACGACGTCCTGCCAGATCAGGTCCTCTTCCGGCACGTCGGGGCCGATGTAACGCGCCTTCGGGCCCATGTCGCGGTGGGTCAGCTTGAACCACGCGCGCGCGAAGGCGTCTTCGAAGGCTGCTTGGTCTTCTTTGAACCGCAGCGAGATTTCGCGGTAGGCCGGGTCCATTTTCATCGCCATATCGGCATCGGTCATGATCGGCATGCGCCGGATCGAAGGATCCTCCACATCGACCGGCATGTCCTCTTCCGCGATGTCGACGGGCTGCCACTGCCAGGCCCCGGCCGGGCTCTTCTTCAGTTCCCAGTCGTACTTGAACAGCATGTCGAAATAGCCGTTGTCGAAGGTCGTCGGATGCGTCGTCCAGGCGCCTTCGATGCCGCTGGTCACGGTGTCGCGGCCGATGCCGCGTTTGGCCTTGATGTTCCAGCCGAGGCCCTGGTCCTCGATATCGGCGGCTTCCGGATTCGGCCCCTGCAGACCCGCATCGCCGTTGCCGTGGGTCTTGCCGACCGTATGGCCGCCGGCGGTCAGCGCGACGGTCTCTTCGTCGTCCATCGCCATGCGCGCGAAGGTCACGCGGACCTCTTGTGCGGTCTTCAAGGGGTCGGGCTGGCCGTTGACGCCTTCCGGGTTCACGTAGATCAGGCCCATCTGCACGGCGGCCAGCGGGTTGGCCAGCGATTCCGGGTTGTCGTCGTTTTCGTAGCGACCGCGACCGAGCCATTCCTTCTCGGCGCCCCAGTAGATGTCCTGTTCCGGATGCCAGATGTCTTCGCGGCCGAAGCCGAACCCGAAGGTTTTCAGGCCCATGGATTCGTAGGCGATGGTGCCCGCATAAGCCAGCAGATCGGCCCAGCTGAGCCTGTTGCCGTATTTCTTCTTGATCGGCCACAACAGACGGCGGGCCTTGTCCAGGTTCGTGTTGTCGGGCCAGGAGTTCAGCGGTGCGAAGCGGAGATTGCCGGTCCCGGCGCCGCCGCGGCCGTCGGCGATGCGATAGGACCCGGCGGCATGCCAGGTCATGCGGATCATCAGGCCGCCGTAATGCCCCCAGTCCGCCGGCCACCAGTCCTGGCTGTCGGTCATGAGGGCGTGCAGATCCTTCTTCAGGGCGTCGAAATCGAGCTTCTTGACCTCTTCGGCATAGTCGAACCCCGGATCCATGGGGTTGGTCTTGGCATCGTGCTGGTGAAGAATCTCCAGGTTCAGGGCGTTCGGCCACCAGTCCATGACCGACGTGCCGACGGCCGTGTGTCCACCGTGCATGACCGGGCATTTGCCGCCTGGCGCGCTCGTATTTCCGTCCATGTTTCTCTCCGATCCTGTCTATGGATGAGCCCGTGCCTGCGCCCTGCGAAAGCGCCGACATACGATTGAGATTTAGAATTATTCAAAGAAATTACAAGAGCCGAAACGCCCTAAAATCGACCCTCTCGGCGAAACCGACCTGCAACGAGCGAGCTGCTTCCCGCTAGCGGTCGGACCTGATGACCCACCGTTTGAGCCTGTCCTCGGTGGCCTCGCACCGCCCGAGCATCAGATCGCGTGACATGAACGGACCGGCAGTCCGGCTGGTCGGCCCGACGACCAGGCAAAGATCAGGGTTTCCGCTTGCGCGGATCTCCTGCCTGGCGGCGTCGAAGTCGAACTTCTGCAAGTCGGAGCCGGCGGCGCAGTCCAGCAGCCCCAGCTTCCCGCCCGCCTCCGCCGGCGCCAGCAGCTCGGCGCACTTGTCGGCGTATTCCGCGGACATGATCTGACGGGTGGCCGCATCGTACCGGAACTGCACGTCGCCATGCGGCCGGTTTCCCGGTTTGCAGGAATGAGCATGCAGTCTTTCGGAAAACCCGCGGCCTTCGGTATCGATGCACCAACCGAGATTGTCCTTTTCGTCCAGGTTGTCGGCGAGATGAATGATCGGCGCCGGGGTGTCGATATTCGGGGGCGCCGCCTGGACCGGGGCGGACGCTGCCAACGTGGACGCGATTATGATGGCGCACAGCGCCGCGTGCCTCACTGAGTACATCGTTCTCGACCTCGTTTTCCGTGTTGCGCGTTTTGGAGGCGGGATCTCCTTCCGCCGCCCGATCCCTACTCCGTATGCGCCGACACAAACGCCCTGACCTCGTTGACAAGCACCGGCCAGGCCTCCTCGTCCTCGAGCACAATGTGATTGGCGCCCTCCAGCGGCACGAACCGCGCGTCCGGGATCGACGATGCAATCACACGCCCCGCCTCGAAGGGAACGACGGCATCGTCCTTGCGATGAAGGACCAGTGTCGGCACCCGGATCTGCGGGAGGAGATCCCGCACATCGATGTTGGAGAAAGCGCTCAGGATCTCGTAGGCATTCTCAGGCGTGGTGGTGATCTGTTGAAGCCGATTGAAATCGGCATGTTGCCGTTCCGAACCGTCCGGCATGAAAAGCGCGGTATAGGCCTGGCGTCCGACAGGGTTGGGTTTCCCCCACGAGGCGCGCGTCAGTTCCAACAAGGCATCCCGCGTTTCTCTGTGGCTTCTATCGTTGGATTGGCGCCAGCCGGCTGCATAGCCGTCATAGATGACGATACAGGAGACCTTTTCGGGGTGACGGTGGGCGTATGCGATCGCAACCGAGGCGCCTTGCGAGGACCCAACAAGCGCAAACCTCTCCAGTTCCATCGCCGCAACGACGGTCTCAAGGTCGACGACCATCTTCTCGAAGGAAAAGTCGTCGACATTCCAGTCCGACAGGCCATTTCCCCGTTCGTCGTAGCGGATGTAACGGAAGTGGCGTGAAAACGCCTCCACCCAATGCCGTGAAATCACGCTGTCGAAATCGTGCTGCAGGTGGGTCAGAAAGCTGGCGGCCCGCACCACCGGTGGGCCCTCGCCGACGGACGCATAGGCCAGCCCGACGCCATCAGGCGCCTTGCAATACCGTATGTCGAGGGACGGCCGTTCCCCGGTCGCAGTCCGAGGCTCGGATTGCGCCGGCGGAGGCGCGTTGGGATTGGGTTCGAACCGGAACCCCCTGCCATGGACGGTCTTGATGATGCGCTGCGCCGTTCCATCGTCGCCGAGCGCCTTCCGGGCGGCATTGATACGGGTCGAGATCGCGGAATCGGAAACGATCCTGCCGGCCCAGACCGCTTCTATAATCTGGTCGCGGGTGACGACCCGGCCGTGATGCCGGGCCAAGTAGACGATCAGATCGAAAACCTGCGGTTCCAGCGGCACGGGAACGCCGGACTTGCGGAGTTCAGCCGCAGCCACATCCAGCGAGAAGTCTTCGAACTCGATCAGCTCACTGTCAGCCTTGCGCATCGTTCGCCATCCGGGCCTCTGATACCGGATTATAGGCAAAATGGACGATATCTGGACGACATCTTAAGGCGGTCTGAAAGCATGGCCGCGAACCGATCGGTAGTGTCTCCCAATCGATACCCCAGGCCACCGGAGACGCACCATGAACACCAGCTACGCGGCCGATCCTAAGTTCTTCAATGACGACGGGACGATCAACTTCGAACGGGCCTTGGCCGCCGGACGGCGCGAGCGTTCGGAAACGGCCACCAAGGCTGTCCGGTGTGTTGGGCAGAAATTCGGAAACACGCTCAAAGCCGCCCGCCGGCGGTTCGGAAACGTCATCGGAGTCTGCCTGACCGGCTCGCTCAGAGCCTCTTGACCATGGTCCCTGCAAGGGCTCCCGCGCTTGTGGCCCTTCAGGTAGCGCGAGGGATTAGCGCAGCCCCTCCGGCGCGAGCTCGCCGATTGAAGTCTCTAACTCATCCGGCGTGTCCGTGCGCGCGCTCTTCGCCCCGGGCGGCAGCGGCGTGTCGAACTGATAGCCCGGATCGCTTTGTTGTCTCCGCCACGTGTCCAGCATCTCGCGCCAGGCACCGGCCCAGGTGCGCGGCTTGGGCATGTCGTCGGCGATCTCCCGCGCCAGCTTTTTCAGGTTATAGCAGGGCACGCCGGCATACATGTGGTGCTCGATATGCCAGTTCATGCGCCAGTAGAGAAATTCCGCCACAGGATTGAGCGTCATCGAGCGGGTGTTCTTGCGGAAATCCGCGACGTTGTCGCGCAGGCCGCAATGCTGCGTCAGACCGAGGGAAAAGGTCCCCCAGTTGCCGATGAACGGGAAGAACGTGAGCAGCAGCGGCAGCACCCATTGACCCGTGGCGATGGACACCACCAGGACGGTCCCGTGAAAAGCCAGGAGAATGCGCGACCAGATGATCGACTTGCGGTGCTCCGCCGGCTGGTCCGCGTGCAGCGCGTCGAGCCATTCGGTGATCGGCGCGTCCTGAGGCGCGACCTTGCCGACCGCGCCCAGGCACGTCACCCAGATCGTCCAGAACAGCCCGCCCTTGGAGAAGTTGCGTGCGGGTCTGCCGAACAGATTGACGGAGAACAGCTGCAGCAGCAGCCCAGGCCGGAGACTGGGGTTAAGCGGCAACAGGTTCTCCCGGTCCCCTTCGGGATAGAGCGTGTAGCGGTGGTGGTAGGTGTGGCTGGCGGCGTAGTTGAAGGGATCCCACCAGCTCAGCAGGCTGATTCCGTAAAGGAAAGCCTTGTTCAGCCATTTGGTGCGGAACACGGTGCCGTGCCCCAGTTCGTGCGGCGCCGTGCCCACAAAGAAACTGCCGACGGTTCCGTGGCAGAAGAGCGCCAGGACGAAACCCAGCCAATTCTGTTGCGCCCAGAAGAGATAGGCCACGGTCCCCGTCGCCGCGAACAGAGCGACGTGTCCCCCGGCCTGGAGCCAGCCTTGCAAATCGCTTCGTTTCGACAGTTCCCGCAGCCTGGCCCCGTCGATCGGGCAACGATACCACTTGACCCGCAGCGTTTTGCGGACATCGGGAAGCGGTTGGTAGCTCATTTCAGTCTCTCCTCCCGACACATGCACGCGCATCACGTCTGATCGACAAGACTTCGCTCATGACGTGCCAATGGCAGTCGACCCGACAAACCCGGAAGAGACGGTCTGGGATTTGGGTCACGGTTGCTCCTTTGCCTCCGTTATTGCCGATAGAAGCGCAGATTTGTCCAACTCCCCCGCCGCCCAAGGTAGAGGATCAGAGGTCCGGCCGGCGTGATTTGAGCGAGACAATTGGCCCCTCGTCATCCATGTTCCTGGCCTTCGACGGGGCAGCTTCGAATTCGGGCAAGGTAAAGGCATCAATGCCGCCCTCTATGCCCGCCGACTCGTGTCGGCCAAGTGGGACCAGATCGCCCGGATAAACCGCCCTGAATTGCGCGGAGGCAACGACCGGAACAGAAGTCGTTTTGCTTAAGGATTCGATTCGGGCGACCGCGTTCGCCGCCGGTCCGGTCACGGTCAGGTCTAGGCGACGCTCCGTCCCGACATTGCCATACATCACCTTTCCTTCATGCAAACCAATACCGAATTCAATCGGAGCGAGTCCTTCCTCGACGCGAGACGCGTTCTTTAAGCCGGCCCGCGCCAGTGCCTCGCGCGCGGTCATAGCCGCCGCGTTGCACATGTCGGGCGCCGGCCGCGCGCCCTCCTCGATGGGAAAGATCGCCATCACCGCGTCACCCACGAGTTTCAGAACTTCGCCGCCGTTATCGATTACGGCGCCCGCAGTGCAATCGAAGTAGTCGTTGATGGCGCCGAAATAGGACTCCATGTCCAACTCCGTCGCCAACCGTGTCGAGCCACGCAGATCTGAATACCAAAGCGCGCATTCGATCATCCGACCGTCGCCTTTCTCGACGAGGCCCGCAAGCACGCTGGAACCCGAAAGCTTGCCGAGGTAGGTCTCCATCAATGCGCCGGCGAGCGTATGCTCGCTGGCCGCCTTCACGGCTACAGCAAAAGGTAACGACAGGCTTCTGAGATCAGCAGTTTCCCGATCCGTAAAGCCGCCTATGCGCTTGGTCGTAAAAGAGGCCAGCGCACCCTCGGCGCCGGCGGGGAGACCTGCGAAATCGAAGGACCGGCTGCGCCCGTAGGACACAAATAGCGCCACGTAGTCGGTAAAGCCCTCCGCGCCCAACCGCTCCAACAAGGGGAATTTTCCGCGTACATCCGGATCATCCAGCCTGTAGCGCACGAAGGGAATATTACTCGAAACCATCGGATGAAAAGGCGCGTTCTTGAAGCCAGGCGAGTTGGCCGCGGCTCTTGGCACAGTATCACTTCGCGCCGTGTCGCTTGTGGAGTCCCAGGTTATGTCGAGGGCGCCCACAACCGGGTGAAGCAACAAACCGCCGACATTGATGCGGGAGACGGGGACCCCGCCCGCGATGAGCCTGCGCCCAAGATCCCGAACAGTTTCCGTTAGCTCGCCCTCGTGAAGCGCACGGTCGAGTAGCCAATGCCTGATCCCTTTAAACAGAAGGGATTCGTTCATCGTTCCTCCCCTCGATGCAGCCGATCACGTCTGCGCCCCATGGGACCCGATGACGCGATCGGGCCGCCCCGCGTGCCGCGCCTCGCGGCGCCGCCGCCGCGGTCCTCGGGAACCGCATATTCGTGCACCCGGCGGAAGTCAGGGTAGCGGCACCATGTGCAGATTCATACCGTCGCGTTCAGTTTCTGAAGATCGTCGTCCGGGCACGCTTGCGACATTTCGAGCCTTCGCCTCATACGCCAGCCTGCTGATCACAGACATCGCCAAAACCGCTGGAAGGATGGCCGACGGACCTTACGGTCGGAAGCGGCGACGTCTGCTTCCAACCCGATCCGATTTGTCCGCGCTCCAGTCAGCCCACGGGGCTCGAATAACCGTCGACGCCGCTCGTCGACCCTTTGCTTTGATAATTCTAGATTCTTCGAATAAAAAGTGGTTCGGCGGCTCCTCGGCTGGGCTGACCTTCAGACATAGGTGAGACATGAAAGACCAATTGAACGTGTTCAGCGGCCCGGATGCGATCAAGGATTTCCTCAATCCCGGCAAAGTGCCTTATGTCCCACTGGTCGAACTGCCCGCGAGCCTGAACCCTTTCTCCGATGAAGGGGTGCGCATTCTCGCCAAGATGATGAACCTGCTGCCGCTCGGCAACGTGAAGGCGATGCCCGCCTATAACATGGTCGCCGAAAAGGCGGCGCAAGGAGGCCTGGAGACAGTCGAGCGGCTGATTGAGAACTCTTCGGGCAATACCGTGTCCTCGCTGGCCCTGGTCGCGCGCCACTTCGATGTGCCACGGACCTGTTCCTACGTCCCTGCAGAGATCTCGTGGAACAAGCTGCTGATGCTGCTGTTTTTCGGCATAGAGCCGATCGTGAACGAAGAGCCCGCCAATCCCACGGAAGGCGATCCGCGAAGCGGCATCAACAAAGCCAAGCGCGACGGCGAGGCCGCGGACACCTGGAACCCCGGCCAGTACCATAATCCGGACAATCCAAAGGCCCATGAGAAATGGACCGGACCGCAGATCTGGGATCAGACCGACGGCAAACTGAGCTTGTTCTGCTCCAGTCTGGGGACGACGGGCACGTTGATCGGCACGTCGATGTATCTCAAGAAAAAGCGTCCCGATCTGCCGGTCGTCGGCGTGATGCGGGCGCCGGACAACTACGTGCCCGGACCGCGAACGGAAAAGCTCTTGAAACTCGTCGGATTCGACTGGCGGGCCCACCTGGACCATATCGAAGAGGCCGAGACCTCGGAGTCCTATCGTTTGAGCATGGAGATGAGCCGTTTGGGTTTGCTTGTCGGCCCGAGCTCCGGGCTGGTCCTGTCAGGACTGTTGCAGCACCTGCAAAAGGCCAAGGAAAGCGGGCGGCTGGACAAGCTGCGCAACGCCGATGGAGAGGTCTTGTGCGTTTCCATATGTTGCGACGGTCCGTTTCCCTATCTGGACGAGTACTTCAAGTATGTGGGCGGGGAGCACTTCCCGACCATTCGGAACGAAGAGCTTCTGAAGAACAAGCCGGCGTAACGTCTGTTCCGCAGGCAGAAACAACTTTGGGCGAAGAATGAAATATCTCGTATTTGTCGGGTCCGTCAGAGACAGCGCGCCGCCGCGCCCGCGGCGGCTCGGCCTGCGTGTCGCCAGAGCGCTGGCGACCCAGCTCCGCTCGGAAACAAACGACGTGACCCTGGTCGATCCGCTGGAGATCGCGCTGGAGACGCCGTTCAAACCGCACTTTTCCTACGCCCGGGGCAAGGCCCCTCGCCCGCTTGAAGCGTGCGCCGAAGAGATCGAAGCCGCAGACGGCTTCGTCATGGCCAGCCCCGAGTACAACCACGCCATGAGCCCGGCGCTCGCCAACCTGCTCAACCACTTCGGCAGCTCGTTGTTTTCCTACAAGCCCAGCGTGATCGCCACCTATTCGGCCGGCCAGTGGGGCGGGACGCGGGCGGCGGTCAACATGCGCACCTTCCTGTCGGAGCTGGGCTGCCTGCCGGTTTCGGCCATGATCCACGTGCCGAAAGCGCACGAGGTTTTCGACGAGAACGGTGGATACCTGGATGGCGTCGACGGCGCCAGGTGGGCGTCCTACATCGACCGTGCGCTCAGCCAACTGGAATGGTGGGCGAACGCCGCCGCCTATGGTCGCGACGAGGCGGGGATCGACCGGCCGGAGGCATTCCGCCGCGACCCGTCGCAACGAAACGCGCCGTGAACACCTCCTGGGCGGTCGCGCTGCCAGACGTCGGACATCGAGAAAGTCGTTCTTGCAGGAGATGGCGTCTTGATCTCGCTGTAGGGCAATGCACAGTTCAGGATCTGATCCAGGATCTTTGGAGGCTCCAATGACCGGCACCGATACCCCGACAGTCGCGTTCCTGGAATCCTACGGCCAAGCGTGGAACGAGCATGACGTCGACCGGATCATGGCCGCCATGACCGACGACTGCATTTTTCTGACCGGCGGCGGCGAGACACCATGGGGCACCCGACACGAAGGCGCGGCGGAGGTGCGGGCCCGGTTTGAGGAGGTGTGGCGAGACATCCCGGACGTCCGTTTCGATGACGCCCGACACTTCGTCGCGGGCGACCGGGGGTGTTCAGAATGGACGCTGCGCGGCACCAGGACGGACGGCAAGGCCGTCGAGGTCTCCGGCTGCGACCTGTTCACCTTCCGTGACGGCAAGATCTGGATCAAGGACAGCTATCTGAAAATCCGGCGATAACCGCGCGCCTACCGCCTGCAGGTGAATTGAGCCGTATGTCGCTTCGCCGCGACATTGCGGCCAGACTATCCGCCCGCGTACTCCCGCAGCGCCGCTTCACACCCCTGCTTCCAGATCAGGGCCAGCCAGCGATCGAAGGCCTCCGCGAACCGCGGTTCGCCGGCAAGATCGCCGTAGAACTGGGATTGTTCCAGCCAGGCCTGCGGCCGGTCCCGCGCCGCCTTTGCGGCCGCGGTCAGGTCGTCCCAGAAAGGGTCGTTGGGTTCGATCGCGCTGCCGTCTGCCCGGGTGCCTTCGCACATCCGCGCCCACAGGGCTTCGATCAGGGCAAGTCCCTCGACCGGCGCCCCGGCCGCAAGCCTGTCTCGAATGATCGGCAAGACAAACCCGGTGTGCCGCGACGACCCGTCGAAGGCCACGCGCCGCGTGGTGTCGACAATCGCGGAATTGCTGAAGCGGCGCTCGATAAGGTCCACGTATTGCCAGGGCGTCATGCCCGGAACCGCGTCCACATGCGGCGCGATCTCCTCGGTCTGAACCTTTCGGAACAGCGCAGCAATCAATGGATGGGCCATGCACCCCGAGATCGTTTCGACCGAGAGGATCTCGCCCGGATCGGCGATGACCTGATGGCCTGCGTTGAGGATGCGCAGCTTCATCGTCTCAAAAGCGTGCACGTCGCTTGAAAACGTCGCGCCAGCGCGATCCCAGTCCGGGCGGCCGGCGCAGAAATCGTCTTCGATCACCCACTGGCGGAAATTCTCGTGGGTCACGGGGGCCTGGTCTTCGATGCCAAACGTTCGCGCCAGCGCGATTTCCTTCGGTCCGGTGGCGGGCACGATGCAGTCAACCATCGAGTTGGGAAAACTGCAGGCCTCGTCGATCCAACGGGCCAAGTCCGGGTCTGACAGGCGGGCCAGCGAAACGACGGCCTGGCGCAGGATGCCGCCGTTGCCCTGGTGATTGTCGCCACTCAGTCCGGTGAACGGACCGGTGCCCCGATCCCGGCGCAGTTTCAGCGCCGCGACGATGGCGCCGAATGCAGTCCTGGGCGTGTTCGGGTTGGCGGCGTCGTGCAGAATGTCCGGATGAGACGCATCGAAGCCGTTTGTGACGGGATCGATGTAGTAGCCGCCCTCTGTCACCGTCAGCGCGACGATGCGGATCGCCGGATCGGCCATTTGGGCGATCAGCGGTCCGTTGCCCGTCTCGATCGGCAGGTAGTCGATCATGGACCCCACGACCTCGGCGGACGTGCCGCTGGGATCGAGTTCGATCAGTGTGGTCAGGCAATCTTGCGCGAGGAGCTTTTCACGCATCCCGGCGTCATAGGCGCGCACCCCGGCGCCGACGATGGCCCAGTCCAGCGCCAATCCGTCCTGCATCAGCCGGTGCAGATACCAGGCCTGATGTGCCCGGTGGAAATTGCCAACGCCGATGTGAACGATCCCGGGGCGCAGTGTCGCGCGATCGTAGCGTGGGCGAACGATGGTGTCGGGCAGTTTGTCCAAACCGGCGCTGCTAAGCTTCACCGCAACCTGTTCCTGCAGGGCGTCGTCCATCAGCTCATCCAGTTGCCACCGTCGACGTTGAGGGTCTGCGCGGTGATGTATCGCGCCTCGTCGCAGGCCAGGAAGACGCAGGGGTCGGCGATTTCGTCGGGTCGTCCCATGTGCCCGAGAGGCACCGCCTCGCCCACCAGTCGCTTTTTCTCGCCGATGGCGCGGTCTTCGTATTTCGCAAAAAGGGAATCCACATGGTCCCACATCGGCGTGTCGATGACGCCGGGCGCAATGGCGTTGACGCGGATGTTATCCTTGGCCAGCTCCAGCGCCATCGACTGCGTGACCGAGATCACGGCGGCCTTCGTTGAGCAGTAGATCGTCACGTTGGGTTCGCCGCGCCGGCCGGCCTGCGATGCGAAGTTGATGATCACGCCGCCCTTGCCGCGCCTCTTCATGCCGGGCAGGACCGCCTGGGTGGTGAAGATCGTGCCGCCTACGTTGACGTCGTATTGCCGGCGGTAGTCCTCGACCGTGATTTCCTCGATCGTCGCCATGTTGAAGATGCCGGCGTTGTTCACCAGGATGTCGATGCCGCCAAATGCATCCTCGACGGCCGACACGCCCGCAGCGATCGAGTCGAGATCGGTCACGTCCATGGTGACCGCCATGCCGCTGTCGCCGAGGGCCGCCGCGGTTTCCGCCGCATCCTTTTCCAAAAGGTCGGCGACGGCCACGCTCGCCCCTTCGCGCGCATAGGCCTCGCAGATCGCGCGGCCGATGCCTCGGGCGCCGCCGGTCACCAATGCGGCTTTACCCTCAAGGCGTTTCATTGGATCCGAAGTCCCTGATCGTCGAACTTGTGCAGGTGTTCGGCCTCGGGGCTCAAGAAGACTTTGTCGCCGTAGTGAAGATCGACCTCGCCGCCGACGCGGACGGTGATCGGATCGGGGATTCCGTCGCAGGTGACGTGAAAGAAGGTGTCAGATCCCAGATGTTCCGACACGCCGACCGTCCCCGGCCAGTCACCCCCATCGGGCGAGACCGCGATGTGCTCCGGACGAATGCCAACCGTGGCCGCGTCGTGCTTCGCCGCGACCGAGCCGTTGACCAGGTTCATCTTCGGCGAACCGATGAAGCCTGCAACGAAGAGGTTCCGCGGCCTGCGGTAAAGCTCCAGCGGCGATCCGACCTGCTCGATGACACCGGCCTGCAGGACGACGATCTTGTCGGCCATCGTCATCGCCTCGACCTGGTCGTGGGTGACGTAGATCATCGTCGTCTTGAGACGCTCGTGCAGTTCCGAAATCTCCAGCCGCATGCCCACGCGCAGCGCAGCGTCGAGGTTCGACAGCGGTTCGTCGAACAAGAAGGCCGCGGGCTCGCGCACGATGGCCCGTCCGATGGCGACTCGCTGGCGCTGGCCGCCCGAAAGCTGGCCGGGGCGGCGGTCCAGATAGTCGGTCAGGTTCAGCACCTCCGCCGCCTGGGCCACGCGCTTGTCCTGCTCGGCCTTGTCCAGCTTGGCCATGCGCAGCGGAAAGGCGATGTTCTTCCTGACCGACATGTGCGGGTAAAGCGCGTAGGACTGAAACACCATTGCCAGACCGCGCTTGGCGGGCGGCAATTCCGTCGCGTTCCGGCCGTCGATTTCGACGGTGCCCTCGGTGACGTCCTCCAGCCCCGCGATCAGCCGCAGCAGCGTGGACTTGCCGCAGCCCGAGGGACCGACGAAGACGACAAACTCGCCGTCGTCAATGGTCAGGTCCAGCGGCGGGATGACCTCTATCTCGTCAAAGGCTTTGCGGACTTTGCTGAGTGTGATGCGTCCCATTGTCTTCTTCCTATTTCACCGCGCCGAAGGTCAGGCCCCGGACGAGTTGTTTCTGGCTGAACCAGCCCATGATGAGGATCGGCGCGATGGCCATGATGCTGGCCGCGCTGAGCTTTGCGTAGAACAGGCCCTCGGGGCTGGAATAACTGGCGATGAACGCCGTCAGCGGCGCCGCGTCGGCCGCCGTCAGGTTCAGCGTCCAGAACGCCTCGTTCCAGGCGAGGATGACGTTCAAAAGCACGGTCGACGCCATGCCCGGGATCGCCATGGGCGTGAGGACATAAAGGACTTCCGAGCGCAGCGACGCGCCGTCCATGCGCGCGGCTTCGAGGATCTCGCCCGGGATTTCGCGGAAATAGGTGTAGAGCATCCAGATGATGATCGGCAGGTTGATCATCATCAGGACGAAGACGAGCCCGACCTGCGTGTCCAGGAGCGCCGCATCGCGGAAGATCAGGTAGATCGGCACCAGAACGCCGACCGGCGGCAGCATCTTGGTCGACAGCATCCACATCAGCACGTCCTTGGTCCGCTTTGCCGGCACGAAGGCCATGGCCCAGGCCGCGGGGATGGCGATGAGCAGACCGAGGAAGGTCGAGCCAAACGAGATCACCACCGAGTTGGTGAAGTGTTTGAAGTAGTCCGAGCGTTGCTGAACCGCGCCGAAGCTCTCTAAGGTCCAGACCGAGCTGAGCACCTGAAGCGGCGCGCGGATGGCGTCGCCTTCGGTCTTGAGCGAGAGCACCGCGATCCACAGGATCGGGAAGAACATCAAGAAACCCAGCGTCCAGGCCACTGCCGTGGTGATCGTCTTGCGCCGGGTCGTGACTGCGCGTGCCATGTGTCCGTCCCTCCCCTCAGGCGTCCAGGTTCTTGCCGATCATCCGCATCAGGAAGATCGCGACGATGTTGGCGAGGATGATGGCGATCACGCCGCCCGCGCTGCCCATGCCCACGTCGAACTGCAGCAGCGACGAGACGTAGATCAGGTAAGTCAGGTTGGTGGTCGCCGTGCCCGGCCCGCCGTTGGTGGTCACCAGAATCTCGGCGAAGATCGACAACAGAAAGATCGTCTGGATCAGGATCACGACGGTGATCGCGCGCGCCAGATGCGGCAGCATGACGAAGAAGAACCGGTTGATCCAGTTCGCTCCGTCCATCTCGGCCGCTTCCAGCTGCTCCTGATCGAGCGACTGCAGCGCGGTCAGCAGGATCAGCGTCGCAAACGGCAGCCATTGCCAGCTGACGATCCAGATGATCGAGGCCAGCGGCGCCTGGCTGAAGAAATCGAACGGCTCGAACCCAAGACCGGTGACGAGATGCGCAAAGATGCCGTTCACCGGGTTCATGAACATGTTCTTCCAAACGAGACCCGAGACGGTCGGCATCACGAAGAACGGGGCGATCACGAGGATGCGCACGATGCCCTGGCCCCACATCGGCTGGTCGAGCAAGAGCGCAAAGAGAATGCCGCCGATCACCGTGATCAACAGCACGCCCCCGACAAGTTGCAACGTGTTGACGATCGCGTCGGTAAAGCTCGGGTCTGTGACGAACCAGTAAAAGTTCTCCCAGCCCGACAGGTCCTCCGGTCCGGGCACCATCAGGCCGCGGCCCAGGAAGCCGATCAGCATCTCGTTGCCCGAGGGCATGATCAGATTGAAGCGCAGGAAAGAGAAGTAGATCGTCAGGCCGAGCGGGATCAGCATCCAGCACAGAAGCAGCAGCACGGCCGGAGAGATCATCATGCGGGCGGCGGCCCGTGAATGCTGGGTGGCCATAGGCCCCTCCTCCCTGGATGTTCGGGTGCCAGCGGGAAAAAAATGTCGGGTGGGCCGGCGCATGAAGCGCCAGCCCACCCTGGGAGGAACTACTTGATGTAACCGGCCTTGGTCATTTCGCGGACCGCAAACTTCTGCGAGTTGGCCAGCGCCTGGTCAACCGTCTGCTGACCGGCCAGGGCCGCCGCGATCTGCTGACCCACGTAGTTGCCGATGCCCTGGAACTCGGGGATCGCGACGAACTGGATGCCGGTGTAGGGCACCGGATCCCGCGTCGCGTTCGCCGGGTCGGCCGCGAGGATGGACGTCTCGACGGTCTCGGCAAACGGCGCCGCCTTGAGATACATCTCGTTGGCGTAGGTCGAGGCGCGGGTTCCCGGAGGCGCTGCGACCCAGCCCTCGGACTCGCCCACCAGTTTCACGTATTCCTTCGAGGTCGCCCAGGCAAGGAAGTCTTTGGCTGCGTCCGCCTGCTTCGAGCTCGAGGGAACCGCCAGGGCCCAGGCCCAGAACCAGCCGGTGCCGTTCGACGTCTCCTGCTTGGGCGCCTGGAAGAAGTCCGTCTTGTCGGCGACCGAGCTTTCGTTCGGGTTGAAGATGTAGCCCGCAGCCGAAGTCGCATCGACCCAGGTCGCGCACTTGCCGTCGGCGAACAGCGCCCGGTTTTCGTTGTGGCCGTTTGCCGAAGCGCCCGGAGGACCGTAATTGTTCATCAGGTCCACGTAGTAGTTGATGGCGGTCTTCCATTCATCGCTTTCGAGCTGAGGCTGCCAGTCCATGTCGAACCAGCGGCCGCCGAAGGCATTCACCATCGGGCCGACGAAGGCCATGTTCTCACCCCAGCCCGGCTTGCCGCGCTGGCAGGTGCCGTAGACGCCATTGTCCGGGTCGTGCACCTTGGCGACGATCTCGGCGAACTCGGTGTAGGTGATCTGCTCGGTCGGCTTGGCGATGCCCGCCTTCTCGAAGATGTCTGTCCGGTAGAAGGTGAACGAGCTTTCGGCGTAGAACGGCACCGCGAACAGCTTGCCGTTGGCCGACAGGCCGTTCCGGACGGGTTCGTAGATGTCCGCGTAGTCGTATTCCGGCCCGAAGTCGTCCAGGCTGACGAGCCAGTCCTGCGCACCCCAGATCGGGGCTTCGTAGGCGCCGATCGTGATGACGTCGAACGACCCGCCCTTGGTGGCGATGTCGGTGGTCACGCGCTGGCGCAGAACGTTTTCTTCCAGCACAACCCAATTGAGCTTGTTGCCGGTCGCCTTTTCCCACTGCGGCGACAGCTTCTGCATGATGATCATGTCGGAGTTGTTCACCGTGGCGATGGTCAGTTCCGCCGCGGTCGCGACGCCTGTCGACGCCAGCGCAAAGGCTGTTGCCGCAAGCAGTGTCCTCTTCAGGTTCATTCGTGTCCTCCCTTTGGTATGATGCTTAATGAGCGCGTATCAAAATATCAAAGCGCCCCGCAGTCAAGCAAAGTTTTTTACGCGCGTATATTTTTCGCTGGTCAGGCTGACAGTCTGAGAACAAGACGTGCGGGGAGAAACTCTTCGGTCCGGCGCTCGAACCGCCCGCCGCTTTCGATCAGTTCCAAGAGCCTTTCAACGCCGCGGTTCGAGACAACGTCGTACTCGTGCCCGACGGTTGTCAGCGACGGACATGTGAAGCGCGAGTAGGGATGGTCATCGTGTGCAGCCACCCGCAGAGCGCAACCGCTGCCACGCCCGACGCGAAGACCCTTTTCGTAGCACGCGGCGAGAAAGCCGATGGCAAGACGGTCGTTGCTGCACAGGACCGTGTCGGTCGGCAGCGATCGTTCGTTGAGCGCGCGCAGGGCCCCGTCGTAGCCGATTGCCTCCAGTTCCCAGCCTTCGCCATCCACACTGACAATCATCGGCTCAAGGCCAAGGCCCTCCATCTTTTCGATATAGACCCGCCGGCGGTTGTAGGCGTTCGGGTTGGAGGGGTTCTTCATCTCGAAGAAACAGGGCGGCTCTCCGGTGCGGGAGAGATAGTCCACGCTCTGCGAGACGAAGCTTGCACTGTCCGAACCGACAAAAGCCTCGCCGATACCCTCGATATTTCGATCGAACAGGACCGTCGGAACCTCCTCGCAGAACCGCGCAAGGTTGTCATGGTCAGACTCCCTGCCCAGTGGGGCAAGCAGCACACCCGCCGGACGCAATGACCTGAGACTGTCGAGCGCCTCGTTTTCCAGCTCTTGTTCGCCATGCGAACTCAAAAGGGTGGCACGGAACCCTGCCGCGATGCAGCGGCGTTCGACAATACGTGCGATCTCGCCGAAAGTCGGATCCGCCAGGTAAGGAACCACGATACCGACGTTCTTCGTCAGCCGGCGGTTCTGGTTCATCGCGAAGATGTTCGGCCGGAAGTCGTACTTTTCGAGGGCCTCCTCGATCCTCGTGCGTGTTGTCTTCCTGACACTGTTGGGGTCGTTGAAGTACTTCGAAACGGTCGGCCTGGAAATCCCGGTTGCCGCCGCGAACTCCTCCATGTTCTTGATTTTTTGTTCGGTTCCCATGCGTCCGTCCCAAATGGCCTGGTTTTCTCACGCAAGATTGCAGCTTGTTAAGGAGACGCCATCACGGCAACATTACAAAATTAACGCGCGCACCCTTTAAACTTTACATTAGATGCCATTTTGCGCGTCGGTCAAGCCGCATGGCCCATCCCTTACCGGGCACCGAGCCCCAAAAGCGCCCCTGTTATCCCTCCGGGACGGCCGCGTGCTCCGGCACAGCGCAGGGCGTGCTATAGCTGCTGATGGCGGCGCGCCCGTTACAGCGCCCGATGAAACAAGGGATGCAACGCATGACGGCCGTCAGAAAAGATCAGATACACGCCTTGCTGAAAGGCATCGAAACCGGCGACCCGGCAGCGGTCGCGGTCATCAATCCCGGGAAGTACATCCAGCACAATCCCCAGACCCACGAAGGAAGCGAGGGGCTTGCAGTCTTGTTCAAGCGCCTGTCCAAGACTTCCCCCCGCGTCAATATCGTGCGCGCCTTTGCGGACGGCGACTACGTGTTCGCCCACACGGAGTACGACTTCGCCAGCCGGAAGATCGGCTTCGAGGTCTTTCGGTACGAAAACGACCTGGTGGTCGAGCACTGGGACAATATCCAGCCGCGACAGGGCCCCAACCCGTCCGGCCACGGCATGGTCGACGGACCGACCGCAGCGACCGACCTGGACCGGACCGAGCGGAACCGAGACCTCGTCCGGTCGTTCGTGGAGGATGTCCTGATCCCCGGTCGGCTTGAGAAGCTGGAGCAGTTCGTCGATGCGGCGGGCTTCACCCAGCACAACCCGCAGATGGCCGACGGTCTGCCGGCGCTGCGCGCGGCGCTGGAAGCCGCGCCCGGCACAAACGCCGTCATACGGTACGACCGACTGCATCGCGTTCTCGCCGAGGGAAGTTTCGTGCTCGCCGTCAGCGAAGGTTCGGCGGGCGGGTTTCACTCGGCCCTTTACGACCTCTACCGACTCGCAGCCGGCAAACTGGTGGAGCACTGGGACACGATCGAAGCGATCCCGCCGCGCAGCGCGTGGAAGAACGATAACGGCAAGTTCTAGAGCCGCAGCCGTCCACGCTTCTGATTCGACATCAGCGATCCGCAGCAGGCGGCATCGAGACTTGGCCTTGCCGGCATACTATGAAAGGCTGTTCGGACCGGTTCGATTTCACCTGAGGTTTCTAGATTAGGAGTGTAGGACATGGATATTGGATCAGGTTATTGGAAGAAGTGGTTGAGCAAATCGTTGGACTGGTGGGACTACGACGACGACGACGACGACAAAGTGGACTTCGGGCCGCCCGCGGACGGGCGCACGACCCTGCTGGAAGACAGCGTGAACACCGACAGCAGTCTTGACCCCGGCGCGCTCTGGGCCGGCTCGGGCAACACGCCGTTCAACTTCACGATCTCCGAGAACGAATCCGAAGGAGTCGAGATCGCCCTGAAGGCGAAGGTCCGGCAATCCGGTATCGAGGTGCCCTACGATCCTGAGACAGACACTTATATCGTGCCCTCCGGACCGCAGGACGCAGCCAATCTGAGCTCCAGCACCAACCTGTACCGTTCCGCATGGAATTTCGATTTCAGCGTCAACGGCGATACCGACGATGACGGTGTGCTGCCGGACGGCTCGCGCGTGCGGCTGGAGTTCGATGTCGACAAGTCGGTGGACGTCGATTACCGCACGATCGCCGATCTATCGTTCGATGATTTCCGGACGTCCGGGCTGGCGGCATCGAGCCCTGACGAAACGGTGTTCGACGGTTCGCAGAACCCTTCTTTCGGCTTTATCGCCGGCCTGTTTCCGGAACACGACCCGTACGACAGGGACGACCCCGGCTTCTACAACATCCGGCTTACCTATCTGAGCGCCGAGGACGACGACGACGATGAAGACGACGATGACGACCTCGACGTCGTTGCAAGCGTCGAAATCACGGTAAACGTGATCGGCGCCGAGGCATATCAGGACGACTGGCTGGTCTAGCGCCGGATCGGCAAAGGCCGAACCGCGGCCGGGCTCACGAATCCGGCACCAAGGAGCCGTGGTAGGCGGCGAAGCGGATCTCCATCGATTCGCGGTGAACATCCGTGCAGTCGGGATCGTATTCGCGCGCGGGCAGCGCCGGTTCGGCAATCCAGTGTCCGTGGCGATCGACGCCCCGAACCAGGGTGGCCGTGTCCCGGCCCGACAGAGGCCGGACGTCGGGCCGCAGGAACGTGATCGCCACGGTCATGCGCCTGTCGGGCGACGTGTTCCCCGGGGAACCGTGGATCGTCCGCAGATGGTGCAGCGACATCTGCCCCGGTTCCAGGACCACAGGAACGGCGCCGTCCGCGCCTTCCGGCTCGGCGATGTGTTCGCCGCGCAGGGCTATGTGCTTGCTGGCGTCGTCCTCGGCATGCGGGATAAAGCCGCGCAGGTGCGACCCTGGAATGAAGCTCATCGTGCCGTTTGCGACGGTCGTCTCCGTCAGCGCGATCCAGGCGCGCACGGCCTGTTCGTTGTCTGAAATATCCATGTGGAACCCGTCCTGGTGCCACCGGATGACGGTGGGATCGTGCGGCTCCTTGATGAAAAGGCCTGTTGCCCAGACCATGATGTCGGGCCCGATGACCCGTTCCACGGCATCCAGCACGCCCGGGTGACGCACCAGTTCGGCAGCCCATTTGAAGATCAGGTAGGGTTTGAAACGGTAGAGGCGCTGCGCCGGCAGGCCGGTGCCGATCGGCCCGGCTTCCAGCGCTTCGATGCGCGCACGAAACGAGGCGGCGTCCGCTTCGGGCATGACGTCGACCGGAAATGCATAACCCGTTGCGGCAAAACGCTCGCCAACGCTCGTGCGATGTTGGACATTCATGCCTTCACACACGGCCTGCCAACCAGGCCACCTCGTCCTGCATCATGCCAGCATAACACATGCGGCCCCGGACCCCGCGAGGCCGGGATTGCAGACAAGGGGAAAACCCGACATGGTTGTGGGGCTATGTTGGGGGGCATCCATGCCGATAGCATTCAGAAGTCGACGGCGGCCTGGGTAACGTCTGGGAAGCCTCGGGCACCCTGACGACCGAAGACCTGATCGGGCTGTATGAGCAAATGCGTTCGATCAGCGAGCAAGGGCGATGGTCGTATCGGTACAATCTCAGTGATTTCTCCGCCGTCACAGACACCGATATATCCACCCCCGGCCTCAGGCGGGCGGTCCAATATGCGAAGGCCAACTACATCGACAATCCCGAAGGCGTCGTCGCCATCGTCGTCGCCAAGGACCTCCTTTTCGGCCTGGCGCGAATGTGGGACGCCTTCATGGGCGAGCAGACCTGGGAGACCATGGTTTTCAGAGACAGACAAGATGCCTGCCAATGGGTGCGCAATCGCCTAAAGGAACGATACGGTATCGACGACCTGACGTTCAGCTGAGGTCGCTGAGGGGACAAACGCCCGCAGAAGTCGTCAGACAACCGGCTCCGGACCAAGCGCCGCCTGCGCCCGTTTCGTGAGTTTGCGCCGCACCGTCAGATAGGACACCGTGAGCCGTTCGCGCAGTTCGTCCTGCTCCATCCCGCCCCAGCGCACGAACACCCAGCCGCCGCGCGGCAGATACGGGGCCTTTTCCGCGCGGCCCGCCTCCATCAGCATCCGGGCGCTGTCCTCGTCGGCACATTTGAACGAGATCCCCTCGTTCACCGCCCCTGTGACGGCGAACATCTTGCCGCCCACCTTCCAGCAGTCGTGCCCCCCGCCCCAGGGATCGCTCCAATCCGCGCCGGGCAGCGTTGCGCAATGTTGGTTGATCTGCTCGCGGTCCATTCGGGGATCTTATCTTCGCCGGCTGGTGCGTTAAAGCGTGCGCAAGAAAGCGCCGGGCCATTGATCTCGATTAGTCGAACGTCCCCCGCAATCGGTCACAATCGTGCCATCCCCTGCCCCGGTGCGTTCGGGCGACACCCAATGGAGGCTCTCACGATGGCGAATCTCGACCTTGACCGACGCACCTTCCTGAAGACCACGGCCGCAGCGGGAGCGGGCGCGGCCGGGCTGCTGAGTTCTACGGCGCTGGCGGCGATCGACCCGCACTCGCACGGCGGGAGGATCTTCCATGCGACCCACTACGGACCCTTCGAGGGGATTGTGCGCAACGGAAAGCTTGTCACGATGTCGCCGGTGCCCGATGTGGACGCGCGTCCGTCTGCGATCCTGACCCACGGGGTCATCGACCGCACCTACGACAAGACCCGGGTGCTGCGCCCGATGGTCCGCAAGTCCTATCTTGAAAACTGGGACAAGGAGGACCGCAAGGTCGCGTTGCGCGGCAAGGAACCGTTCGTCCCCGTTGACTGGGACACGGCGCTGGGCCTGACGGTCAAGGCGATCCTGGACACGATCGAGAAACACGGCAACGAAGGCATCTTCTCGTCATCCTACGGCGGCTGGAGCCATGCCGGGATCATGCGCCCGAACGTCCTGCAGGGCCGGTTCTTCAATCTGATCGGCGGCTCGTCGGTGACCGCGGGCGACTATTCGGGCGGCGCGAGCCAGATCAGCCTGCCCCATGTGATCGGCGACATGGAGGTCTATTCCGCCCAGACCGCCTGGGAGGTCATTCGCGACAACACAGAGGTCTTCGTCCTGGTCGGCTGCGACCCGATCAAGAATAACCGCGTCGAATACCGGGTCGCCGACCATCGGATGCACCGCAACTGGGAGGAGATCAAGGCGGCCGGCGTGAAGTTCGTCTCGATCAACCCGCAGCGCACGGCCACGGACACGGTGCTGGACGCGGAGTGGGTCAAGATCATCCCAAATACCGACGTCTCGCTGTTCCTTGCGATGTCGCAGCACATCGTCGCCAAGGACATGCACGACAAGGCCTTCCTTAGCACCCATACGGTCGGGTCGGACAAGTTCATCGCCTACCTGATGGGCGACGACGACGGCGTGCCCAAGACGCCGGCCTGGGCCGCGCCGATCACGGGCATTCCCGAAGCCAAGATCGTCGAACTGGCCGAACTGCTGGCCGGCAGCCGCACGGAACTTGCCGGCGCCTGGTCGATCCAGCGGGCACAGCACGGCGAGATGACCCATTGGGCGATGATCAATTTCGCCGCGCTGACCGGCAAGATCGGCGCGCCCGGCGAAGGGGTCGGCTTTTCCTGGCATTACGGAAACGGCGGCATGCCCATATCCGGCAAGTCGACGCCGTCAGGTCTGGCCCAGGGACGCAACCTGGTCTCGGCGATCTGCCCGGCCGCGCGTATTTCCGAGATGCTGCTGAACCCCGGCAAGGAGTTCACCCACAACGGCACGGTCCGGAAGTACCCGCTGGTGAAGATGATCTACAATTCCGGCAACAACTTCATGTCCCACCAGCAGGACACCAACGAGCTGATCCGGGCGCTGCAGAACGTGGACACGATCGTCGTCCAGGAGCCCTGGTGGACCGCGGCGACGCGCTGGGCGGACATCGTGCTGGCGCCCACCACATCGGTGGAGCGCAACGACATCACCTCGGGCGGGACCTATTCGAACGACAAGGTCTACGCCATGAAACAACTGATCGAACCCATGGGCGAAGCGCTGGACGATTACGAGATCTTCCGGCGCATGGCGGAGTTGCTGGGCCAGGACTACCAGTTCACCGAGGGCCTGGAGCTCATGGACCACATCAAGGCGGCCTACGAGCGCAGTTCCGCCACCGAGAGCTTCGAGGAATTCTGGGAGCAAGGCTACGCATTCATGGAGGTCCCGCCGCAGGCGCGGAAATGGGTGCGCCATGGCGACTTCCGCAAAGATCCAGAGGGCGCACCGCTGCACACGGCCTCGGGCAAGGTCGAGATGTATTGCGAGAACATCGCGTCCTTCGGACTGGACGACTGCCCGGGCATGCCGGTCTGGATGGAGCCTGCGGAATATCTGGGCAACGCGAAGGACGGCCAGCTGCATGTGGTCAGCCCCCACCCCTGGTATCGCCTGCACTCGCAGATGGGCAATTCACAAGGGCTGCGCGACCTCTACGAGGTGCAGGGGCGCGAGCCGGTGCGGATCAACGCCCAGGACGCAGCCGACCGGGGCATCGAGGACGGCGACCTGGTCGAACTCTACAACGACCGCGGATCGATCATCGTCGGCGCCGTGGTTTCCGACGGCATCATGCCGGGGGTGGTCAGCGTCTACGAGGGCGCCTGGCCGCAACTCGACTCCAAGGGGCGCTGCAACAACGGCCTGGTGAACTTCATCACCTCCAGCCGGCGTTCAAGCGGGCTGAGCCAGGCCACGTCGGCCAACACCTGCCTGGTCTCCATGCGCAAATGCACTGACCCGGACGGGCCCAGCCTGGCCTACGAGCCGCCCGAAACCGTGGAGGAGGTCAGCTATACTGCGGTGGATGAGGACGCGCTCGGCCTTGAGCGTATCGATGAACTGGTCGCGGCGCTCTACGCCGACATGACGCCGGGCGAGAAGATGTTTTACGAACGGTGCACCGTGTGCCACGGCCCCCGCGACCCGTCGCAGTTCACGCAACTGCAATGGAAGGGCATCACGCAATCCATGTTCCCACGCGCCGGGTTGGAGCCGGAGGAGCAGCAGATGGTGCTGGACTATTTGATGGAGAACGCCAGCGACGCAGCCAATTGACGGTTCGGCCCTTCGACCGATCCGCGGTAGCCCCGGCGCCAGGTAAGGCGCTAGACTTGTCGTTATCGCGCCCGGGCCCCTCGGTTACGGGCATGCGACCGCGCAACCAAGCCGGGGACCCGCACCATGCAGACAGTTTCCTTCACCCGCATGAGCGACGGCACGAAGGCCGATTACGACCTGTTGACCCGCGAGGAAGCGGCGTTCGAAGAAGGGCTCGCCGACCGGGTGCTCGACCATCTCAAAGAGCTGGGGACGTCGATCGGCGGCTACCAGGTGAGCCGGCTGGAGCACTCGCTGCAAAGTGCGACCCGCGCCGAGGCGGACGGCGCGGATGCGGACTGGATCGTCACCGCCCTGTTGCACGACATCGGCGACATGCTGGCGCCCTTTAACCACAGCGCCATGGCCGCGGCCGTGCTGGAGCCATACGTGCGCGCCGAATGCACCTGGGTGCTGCGCCACCATGGGCTGTTCCAGCTGAAATACTTCGGCGAACATGTGGGTCAGGATCCGGATCAACGTGACAAATACCGGGACCACCCGAACTATGGCGCCTGTGTCGCCTTTTGCGAGCGGTGGGACGAAACCAGCTTCGATCCCGCCTACCCGACCTTGCCGCTGGCACATTTCGAACCGATGGTGCGCGCCGTGTTCGCCCGCAAGGCCTGGGACCCGGACGTCATCCGGAACGGCACGCAGGTGCCGCCTGTTGCGGCGTGACCGGTGGATCCGCAAGGGGCGGTTCGGAGGCTTGCGGCACTAGCCGACCGGTTCGGATCCGGCCAGGCGCCCGCGTGGGATGAAGTCTTAGGCATGCGAAGGTCCAGCCTTTGACGCGACTCGGCCGCAGGGCGGCTACAGCCACCGGTGGTCAGGCGCCACAAATAGCGCTCGCGAGCCGCTCAAATCGACGCCCTACCGGACTCAGATACCCCAAAAACCCAGCCCATGTGCGATGGATCAGGGTTGAAGATTGCCTTCATGCGACGATTTGATGATTATCTGAACTCAATGCACAGATCGCACGGCAAAAAGCCGGCGCAGGGGACAAGGAAGGGCACGCCGTGGAGCATGACGACCACGCCGACAAGCCGTTATCGCCTCATTTCATGCTACCGATCGAACGCGACACAACCGTCATGATGGAGAACGTTGGAACCGTGATGCCGCAGACTCGGGTCCGGCTGACGGGCGAAGCCGCGAAGCTCTCGGCCCTGTTCGACAAGCTCGAAGGACGCCGGTCCGCCTCAGCCAGGACCGCGGAGACGTTCTATGACACGGCGGAGTCGCGGCTTTGGCGCAACGGGTATTCGCTGCGGCTCCGAAGGAAAGGCAGCAGCCGCGAACTTATACTCAGGACGCAGGGACACAGCGCCATTCATCTGCAGGAATGGACGTCCGCCATCGACGGAAACGAGGTCGACCTGGCGAAATTGCCGCCGGAAGCGCCGCGGGCGGACATCGGCGTGATCCTGCCCGAGGAGCTCGGGCCGAAGTTTTCCAGCGAAGTCAAGAAAACGCGAAAGCGCGTCCGGCTGGACGGCGCGGAGATGGAAGTATTGCTGTGCGTCGGCCAGTTGAAGAGCGGCAAGAAGCAGAGCCCCGTCAACGAGCTTGAGTTGGTTTTGCTGGAGGGCGATGTGGCGGCCATGCTGGCGCGGATCAAGTCTCTGCTGGGGCGCCGGCGCATGACCCTGGAAGCGCGTTCGCGCGCCGCCCGCGGCATGGAGCTTGCCGAGGATGCGCCGCCCGCCTGGGTCAAGGCGGCAAAGCCGGCGCTGGGGGCAACGGACACGCTGGGCGATGCGATGGCCAAGATCGTCGCCGTCACCGCCAAGCAGATCACCGGCAACATCGCGGCGGCCGCAGACGGGCGCGATCCCGAAGGCGTGCATCAGCTGCGCGTCGCGCTTCGCCGATTGAGGTCGGCGTTTTCGCTGTTCAAGGGGCACCTGGCCGACGATGCGGACGCCCTCAACCAGGAGGCCCGCGATGCGCTCAAGCATCTGGGGAACGCCCGGGACCTGGACGTCTTCCGCATGGAAACGCTGCCCCCGGTCTTGGCCGGCGACGAGACAAACAAGGGGTTGCTTCGCCTTGCCAACCGCGCGGAGATACGGTCCCGTGCCGCCTACAGGGAGGTGCGGACACTGGTGGGCAGCCCCCGCTTCAATGGCTTCCTGTTCGATCTCATGCTTGTCGCCGAGGACGGCGGATCGGTGATCGTCGATCGCGACATGCTGCTGCGGCCGGTGGCGGTAAAGCTGTTGCGCAAAAGGCACAAGAAAGTGCTCAAGGCAGGCCAGGACTTTGTGCATCTCTCAACGACCCGGCGTCACGAGGTGCGCATCGCCCTGAAGAAGCTGCGTTATGCCTGCGACTATTTCCAGACGCTGTTTCCGAAGAAGACCACAGCCGTCTATCTGAAACGCCTTGAGAGCCTGCAGAACGATCTCGGTTGGCTGAACGATGCGACCGTTGCCGAGCATCTCGTCGACGATCTGGCGGCAGACGACATGCAGGCGGCCCTTGGCGGCGCATTGGTCAAGGGGTGGTACCGGCACCGGCTGGTTCAGGTCGAACCGCACATGGTAGCCGCGTGGCAGGACTTCACAGAAACGAGCCCCTTTTGGCGGGCCTGAAGACGACACCGAGGAGCAGAGCATTGATCTCCGTGCTGGTGGCCAATGCGAAGGGCGGTTGCGGCAAGACAACGATCGCGACGAACCTGGCGACGGTGTTCGCCAACGCAGGCCTGAAGACGGTGATCGCGGATAGCGACCGGCAACGGTCCTGCCGCACCTGGAGCAAGTTGCGGCCGAAAGACGTCCCCCAGATCGAAGTCCTCGACTGGCGCCGGTCGATTGGCGAACTGCCTGCCGGCGTCGAGCGCCTGGTCATCGATTCGGGCGCCGGACTCAGGTCAAGGCACGTACAGGAATTGCTGAGACGCGCCAATATCCTGGTGATGCCCGTGCTGCCATCGGTGTTCGACGAAAAGGCGACCCGGGATTTCCTCAAACGGGTCGACGAGTTGAAGCCGGTCCGCAAAGGACGCAAACCCGTGATGGTTGTCGGCAACCGCGTGCGTCCGCGCACCCGCGCCGAGAGGCACCTGCAGGAATTCCTGGGCACCCTTGGCCATGAGGTGGCGGCCCGGTTCCAGGATCGATCACTTTACCAGGAAGTGGCGCGGCGCGGCCTGGGCGTATTCGACCTGTCGCTTGCCAGGCGGGCTGGCGTAGTCAACGACTGGTTGCCATTGATCCAGCGCATCGAAAACCAGGCCTGATCGTCGGAATCGGCCTTCCGGTTCTTCCTAGGCCGCGTCCTTCGGCGATGCGGGCGCGGACCGCACGCGATAGGCCGGAAAGACGATCCGCGCCACGGTTCCCACACCCACGGCAGACCGCACATCCAGCCGGCCGCCATGGGCCTCGATCAACCGCTTGACCAGCGGCAGGCCGATTCCAATGCCGCCCGGATCTTGTTCGCCCGGATGGTTGAGGCGCCGATAGGGCTTCAGCGCGGCGCCGATTTCGTCCGCGGACATGCCGCGGCCGCTGTCGACGACGACGACGGCCAGGCCGCCATGATCCGAACGTTCGGCGCTGAGGGAAACGGTCGCATCGTTCGGACCATACTTGATGGCGTTGCCCACCAGGTTGGTCAGCATCTGCAACGTCAAGCCGCGATCGACCAGAAGGGAGAGGCCGTCGCCGCGGGTTCCGACGGCAAGCGTCGTGTTTTTCTCTTCCTGCATGTGCCCGGTCATGCGGTTTGCCGCCATCAGCAGGTCGGCGACCTTAACGACTTCCTCGTTGATGGCCACGTCGCCCGCGCGGAGCCTTGCGAAATCCAGCATATGGTCCGTTACCTGCATCAGATAGTCCGCGGTCTCGGCCATCAGCGTCGAGCATTGCCGGTAACGATCGTTTTCCATGGGACCAAAGGCCTGGTCGGCGAAGGCGCGAACCAGACCGGTCAGCGCCGCCATGGGCGACCTGATCTCGTGCGCCACGACCGAGAACAGGTCCATCTGCGCCTCAACGGCGATCTCCTCGGCGTCTGCCGTCGCGGGATCGCCCTCGGCCCGGCGACGCAGTTCCATCAACTCCACGGCAAGGCGCGCGAAGTCCGCCAGGGCGTTGCGGTCGTCATCCGTGAAATCGTACCGGGGGATCAGGTCGATCACGCAAAAGGTGCCAACGCGGAAACCGTCGGATGTGACAAGCGGCGCGCCGGCATAGAACCTGATCTTGGGATCGTCGGTCACCAGCGGATTGTCGGCGAAACGCGGATCCGCAAGTGCATTCTCGACCACCAGCGGCTGGCCGGTGATGATTGCGTGAGCGCAGAACGCAACGTCCCGTGACGTTTCGGCGGCGGCGAGGCCGTCGGCCGATTTGAACCATTGCCGGCTTTCGTCAACCAGCGAAATCAGGGCGATCGGTGTCCGAAATTGGGTCCGGGCAAGGCCGGTGAGCAGGTCGAAGGCTTGCTCGGGTTCGGTGTCCAAAATCCGGAACGCACGCAGAGACCGAAGCCTGGCTGCCTCGTTGAACGGCGTGGGGAAGGACATTGGCAACCCTCCATGGTCGTGCCTCCCCCGCGCTTCTTCGTGAAGCTTCATGAGACGTAAATAATCTTGGTAAACAGCAGGTTAACGTCGCACTCGACGAAAAGCCGTGGTTTTGAGGCGCACGGCCTTTGGGCCGGTTCGTCTTCGACCCAGGCCTTCCCCGTCCCTGCCGCGCTGTTTACGGCCACAGGGAGGCGATCAGAGACGCAACGCCAACCGTATGGATTGCCAGCGTCGTCTTGATGGCCGCTGCCTGGACCGGACGTTCTGCGCCGCGGCCGATCAGCCTGCGGGCGATTAAGCAGGCCACGCCGGCCAGCAGCAGGGAGAGTCCGGCCGTCCACAATGGCAGCAGGCCAAGGCCAACCGCATATAAGACAGTGACCAGGGCCATGAGGTTCGTTGCCGCGTAGATCAGCGCGCAGCCCCTGCGTCCCCATCGCACCGGAAGCGTGCGTTTGCCGACCGCGGCGTCTGCCGTCATGTCCGGGATCTCGTTGATCAGAAGGATGTTGAAGACCCACAGGGCAACCGGCAGCGAAAGCAAGAATGCGTCACTCCCGAACTGCCCGCCTTGCAGCCACGCCGCCCCCACTACGGGCAGCACGCCGAAGCCGATCCCCACGGTCACCTCGCCCAAGCCGCGCGCGCTGAGCTGAACGGGCGGAACCGAGTAGAGGACCCCCAACGCGCCCCCCGCAAGCCCGAGGGCGATGACGACTGGCCCCTTGAGCGCCGCCAACGCGAGCCCGAACAGTGCGGCCGTCGCCAGCAAACCAGAACCCCACCGCCGCATGGCGGCACGGTTAAGGATGCCGGCCTGGATGAACCGGGAACCGCCGGTATAGGGATAGATGCGCGCCGTGTTGACCGGATCGGTCCCCGACACATCGTCGTAAACATCGTTGATGACATTGGCACCGGCATGCACCAGCACGGTCGCAAGCAACGCCAGGACCGCAGCGGCGCCATCCAGTTCGCCGGCCGCGCGGGCGCCCCACGCGGTCCCAAGAAGGACCGGCAGGACCGAGGCGGGAAAAAACATGGGCCGCGTCGCCAGGAACAGGCGCTTTGCGGCGCGCGGCCGCGAGGCGCCGCGCAACCGCTCCGGCGCCGGCCCGTTATCATGGTCGGCTTTCATGCGCCGGGATCTACCGCTTTACGTCCCCTCGTTCCGCACCCACTTCAGAATGTGGCGGGCCACGGCCACCAGTTCGCCGTCCTGATTGGTCACCTGGATGTCCGAGATGGCGCGGCTCTCCTCGGCCTGGATCTCCGCAACCTCGTATCGCACCGTGACCGTATCGCCCAGGAACACCGGTTTCAGGAACCTGATCCGGTCGTAGCCCAGCGAAACCGCGGTCTCCTCGGCCTCGCGGGATTGGGCGACGATCTGGGTCGAGGTGTTGGACATGAAGCCCACCAGGAGCGCGCCGTGAGCGATGCGCCTGCCGAAGGTGGTTTTTGACATGTAATCGGCGTCCACGTGGTTCGGCGCCAGGTCGCCGGTGATGCCGGAAAAGAGGTAAACGTCGCTTTCCGAGACGGTCTTCGTGAAGGTCGCTGTGTCGCCGACGGCGACATGAAACGCAGGCATCGATCCCCTCCTCCGGCAACGCTCCAGACTTCCCGGCGATCCTAGGCCCGGTCTGCCGGTCGTTCAACGCGCCATCGGGACGCCCACCCGTCCCCTTGCAGGCCGCGGCGTCCGCCCCACATGGTTGGGGACGGTCGACAGCTTGGGGCCGGTGCGATGACCGGCAATCGAAAGGACGTTGGAAATGAGACGCTTTCCCGCCACTTGCCGCCTGGCCGGCCTTGCCGCGCTCGCATTGACCTTGGGCGCTGCGACAACGGCGGCCGATACCCATAAGTCCGAACACTACCAGCTTCGTGTGGTCACGGTTGCCGACGGCCTGGACGAGCCCTGGGGGCTGACCTGGCTGCCCGACGGGCGCATGCTGGTGACGGAAAAGCCGGGGCAGCTGCGCATTGTCACGCCAGACGGAGTTGTCTCACCGCCGGTCGGCGGCCTTCCGCAGGTCGACGACAGCGGACAGGGCGGTCTACTGGATGTCCTGGTCGACCCGGATTTCGCCGATAACCGGACCATCTATCTCTCCTATTCCGAGCCCGACGGGCGCAGCAAGGGCACCGCCGTCGCCCGGGCCACGCTGGAGGAAAACCGGCTGCAGGGCGTCGAGGTGCTGTTTCGCCAGCGGCCGAAATCCGGCGGCGGACGCCATTTCGGATCGCGGCTGGTGCTGGCGCGGGACGGAACCCTGCTCGTCACACTGGGGGACCGCGGCGAGCGGCAGCGCGCCCAGGACACCAGCGTCAACAGGGGCCAGGTCGTGCGCATCCACACCGACGGTCGCATCCCCGCCAACAACCCGTTCGTGGCCAGTGAAGGAGGACGTCCGGAAATATGGTCCTACGGCCACAGAAACCCCCAAGGCGCGGCCCTGCACCCGGATACCGGGGAACTGTGGCTGCACGAGCACGGCGCCCGCGGCGGCGACGAGGTGAATATCGCACGAGCCGGGCGCAATTACGGCTGGCCGGTGATCTCTTACGGCCGCCATTATTCCGGCGCGAAGATCGGCGAAGGCACGGAAAAGGCAGGCATGGAACAGCCCGTCTATTACTGGGACCCGTCGATCGCTCCTTCAGGCATGACCTTCTATACCGGCGACAAGTTCCCGGAATGGAAAGGAAATCTTCTTGTGGGCGCGTTGAAGTTCCGGCTGGTGTCTCGGCTGGTTCTGGACGGCGAAACGGTCGTTAAGGAAGAACGCATGCTGGACGGCATCGGCGAACGCATCCGCGACGTCCGCCAGGGCCCGGACGGCTACGTCTATCTGCTGACCGATGCCTCGGATGGCCGGATCCTGCGCCTGGAGCCGGCGGCCCCTTGAATCGGCGAATATGGGCCAGGGCCTTGACTTCGCGGCCCTAAGGGCGCATGTGAAGCCCCACTCAGACCGTCCGGGAGCCCGCAATCCGCCGGCCCGCACAGGCCGCTGGATTGGTGTCGATTGGGCGACGGGTCTGCGAAGCGGCCCCGGATCGAACGAGGCTGGAAAGACCGCAAGGAGAGGCAGATTGGCGAAAGAAGATCTGATTGAATTCGAAGGCGTCGTGACCGACGTCCTGCCGGACGCGCGTTTTCGCGTGAAGCTGGAAAACGGTCACGAGATCATCGCCTACACCGCAGGACGTATGAAGAAATACCGGATCCGTACCCTGGTCGGCGACCGCGTCACCGTGGAGATGTCGCCTTACGACCTCACCAAGGGCCGGGTCATTTACCGGCACAAGGACGAACGCGCGCCGGCGACACGCGGCCAGGCACGCCGCAACTTCCGCCGCCGCTAGACCAAGGCCGTTTGACGGCATCGCAAAACCAATAACCGCCGTCCCGTTTCACGCCGGACGGCGCGATTTTTTTGTTCCCGATTGATCTGCCGCAAGGCGCACACATTCGATTTTGATAGAGTGTGGCGACTACCGTGCGGTGATTCTCCGATCGAGAGGGGGGCAGAAATGTCCAGGGCGGATGCCGGGCTCGTGAGCCGGCTTCGAACGCTTGCCGTGCAAGCGTTGGCTTTCATCATAACGTGCGGTTTCCTGTGGACGGATGACGGTCTTGCGCAAACGGCAGACCAGCCCAAGCCTGGGTCGACCGCGGACCATTCCAAGTTCGAAGCGCTGCAATAAGGACTTCGCCGCCGGTCCCGAGGTGACCGAGGCGTGTCTCGAGTGTCACACCGAGGCATCCAAGCAGTTGCACAAGACGACCCATTGGACCTGGGCCTTCACCAACGAGCTGACCGGACAGGAACTGGGCAAGCGCAACGTCGTTAACAACTTCTGCGTTGCGACCGCGACCAACTGGCCGCGCTGCACGAGTTGCCATATCGGTTTCGGATGGAAGGACGAGTCCTTCGATCTGACGTCCGAAAAGAACGTCGACTGCCTTGCCTGCCACGACACAACCGGGACCTACAAGAAATTCCCCACCGGATCGGGACACCCGGCCTACGAAGACAAGGAGTTCGGCGGCAAACTGTTTAAGGCGGTCGACCTTAAGAAGGTCGCCCAGAGCGTCGGCCAGCCGACGCGCCAGACCTGCGGCGCCTGTCATTTCTATGGCGGCGGCGGCAACGGCGTAAAACATGGCGACCTGGACGCGTCGCTCGCCAAGCCGGAAAAGGCGGTTGACGTCCACATGGACGCGGCCGGTCTCAATTTCACCTGCCAGACCTGCCATCAAACCGGCAGCCACCAGGTCGCAGGCAGCCGCTACGTCACGAAGGCAGTGGATCGTGAAGGGATCGTCGTGCCCGGCAAGACTTCCGATTTGAAGGCAACCTGTGAATCCTGCCACGGCATGCGGCCCCATCCCGACACCGCCAACCAAAAGCTGAACGACCACACCGACAAGCTTGCCTGCACCACCTGCCACGTCCCCGAATATGCGCGCGGCGGTCACAAGACCAAGATGTGGTGGGACTGGTCGACCGCGGGCCTGCGTGAAAACGGCAAGGGCGTGATCAAGAAGGACGCCGACGGGTACGCCACCTACCACTTCAAGAAGGGCGACTTTGTCTGGGAAGACAACGTGGTCCCGGAATATGCGTGGTTCGACGGCGAGGTCCGCTACACCCTGCTGGGCGATCCCATCGATCCTGCGGATGTGGTTCCGATCAACACGATCGGGGGCGCGCCCAACGACCCGAACTCACGGATCTGGCCGTTCAAGGTGATGCGGGGCCGCCAGCCCTACGACACGGTCAACCAGGTCATCGGCGTGCCGCACCTGTTCGGCAAGGACGAGGACGCGTTCTGGAAGAACTTCGACTGGGGTCGGGCGCTGGAGAACGGCCTGATGGCGCGCGGCATCAACTTCTCGGGCGAGTACGACTTCATCTCCACCGAGTACTACTGGCCGATCACCCACATGGTCGCGCCGAAGGAGGACTCGCTGGCCTGCGACGCCTGCCATTCCCATGACGGCCGCATGGCGAACATCGCCGGCGTTTACATGTCCGGCCGCGACCGCTTTCCGTGGCTTGATGAGATCGGCTGGGCCTTGGTCGTGCTGACTGTGTTTGGGGTCCTCGGCCACGCCGCCGCCAGGGTGGTGATGAACAACAGGAGGGCGTGATGACGACCGAGCGGATCTATATCTACAAGCGGTTCGAGCGGTTCTGGCACTGGTGCCAGGCGATCCTGATCATCGTGATGGGCGTCACCGGCTTCGAGGTCCACGGCACCTACACCATCCTGGGGTTTGAGCAGGCCCTAACGGTTCATATGAATGCCGCCTGGATCCTGATCTGGCTGTGGATCTTCGCCATCTTCTGGCATTTCACCACCGGCGAATGGCGTCACTATATCCCGACGACCGACCGGCTCTTGGCGATGATCAGGTATTACCTGACAGGCATTTTCACCAACGCCCCCCACCCCTATCGCCAGACCACGGTGCGGAAGCACAACCCGCTGCAGCGGCTGGCCTACCTTATGGTCAAGCTGCTGATCAACCCGGCGATCTGGGTCAGCGGCCTGCTGTTGATGTACTACGCCAAATGGGGCGACTGGGGGATTGCAACCTGGCTCAGCCTGCCGGTTGTCGCGTTCATCCACATCATGGCGGCGTTTGCGATGCTGCTGTTCTTCATCGTCCATGTCTACATCATCACAACAGGCGTGACGCCGCTTTCGCATCTGAAGGCGATGATCACCGGCTATGAAGAGGTCGAGGAAGACAAGGCGGAACCGGCCGGCGCCGACTGACCCGCTGCATCGGGGCACGTGGTTCAGGTAGACTTGCGCCCGAACCACTGACCCGAGGCGGGAGCAACCACATGGGATCCTTGGACGGAACCGTCGCCGTCGTGACCGGCGGCGCCTACAGCCTTGGACGCGCCTTTGCAGACGCACTGGCCGCGGAAGGCGCACACATAGCGATCGCCGACATCCGCGACGGATCGGAGACGGCCGCAGCCATTGCGGCTGCGCATGGCGTGCGGGCCGAGAGCTGGCTGGTCGACGTCACCGACGAGGATTCGGTCGCGCGTTTCGTCGCGGCGGCGGCGGAGGCGTTCGGGTCGATCGGCGTCCTGGTCAACAATGCGGCATTCTTCGCCGAGCTCCCCAAACTGGCGTTTCACGAGATCCCGGTCGATCTGTGGGACAGGGTCATGGCCGTCAACGTCAAGGGCCCATTCCTGATGGCCAAGCATGTGGCACCGGTGATGCGGACGAGCGGTCGCGGCAAGATCATCAATATCGGCTCGGGTACCGCTTACAAGGGCATGCGCGACCTGTCGGTCTACGTGACATCCAAGGCGGCGATCCTGGGCCTCACGCGGTGCCTGGCCCGCGAGCTCGGCCCGGACGGCATTAACGTCAACACGCTCGCGCCGGGCCTGATCGAAAGCCCCTCGGTCAAGGACCACCCCCACCATTTGAGTTTCACCGAACAGGTCGTTGCAAGCCGGGCGATACAGCGGCCGGGCCAGCCGAACGATCTCTTGGGCGCGCTGGTCTTCCTGGCCTCGCCGGCCAGCGACTTCGTCACCGGTCAGACCTTGGCGGTCGACGGCGGCTCCATCATGTTGTGAGCGCCGTGCGCGGGCGTAAGGCTCACGTCATCAAGACATAGGTCCCCGGGGCCGGGCACAGCGCCGGGTAACCCGCCTGGTCATTGCCGACCGGCGGCGGCGACACCGGCGCGCCGGACTTGCGGTCCAGCCAACGCACCCATTCCGGCCACCAAGAGCCTTTCTGGACGGGCGTTTTGAGCCGCCAACGATCGGGATCGATGTAGTTCTCGTGGTCGCGTACCGTGGAGACCTGGAAGATGCGGCGCGGATGACCCGGCGGAGTGACGATACCGCCATTGTGGCCGCCGCTGGTCAGCAGGAAGGTGACCTTCGTGTCGGTCAGCAAACGGATCTTGTAGACGGATTTCCACGGCGCCACGTGGTCCCGGGAGGTCCCCACCGCGAAAACCGGCGCACGGATGTCGGTCAGCGCAACCGCCCGGCCATCGACATCGTATTTGGCCTGGGCCAGTTCGTTTCTGTGCAGCAGTCTGTCCAGGTATTCCTTGTGCATCCGGTAGGGCATGCGTGTGGCATCCGCGTTCCACGCCATCAACGCGTTCTTGTCGGCGCGGACTCCCAGGAAATAGTCGTGCAGCAGGCGCGACCAGAACAGGTCGTTCGACCGCAGCAGCGTGAAGGCCCCGGCCATCTGGCGGCTGTCGAGATAACCCTGCGACCACATCAGGTCCTTCAGAAAATCGAGCTGTCCCTCGTCGATGAACAGCATCAGCTCGCCCGCCTCGGTGAAATCGGTCTGCGCCGCCAGGAGCGTTATCGTCGCCAGCCGGTCGTCGCCATCTCGCGCCATCGCCGCAGCGGCAATCGCCAGCAGCGTGCCGCCCAGGCAGTAGCCCATGGCGTGCACCTGCTGCCCGGGCACGATCGCCGTCGCCGCCTCCAGCGCGGCCATCACGCCGCGGCGGAGATAATCGCCCATGGCCAGGTCCCGGTCGTCGGCCTCGGGATTGCGCCAGGAAATGGCGAAGACGGTGTAGCCTTGCGACACCAGATGGGCGATCAGCGAACTCTCCGGCGTCAGATCCAAGATGTAGTACTTCATGATCCAGGCCGGCACGATCAGGATCGGCTCGGGCCTCACGGTTTTCGTCGCCGGCGCATACTGGATCAGTTCGATCAGGTGGTTGCGGAACACCACCGAGCCTTCGGTCGCGGCGACCTGCTTACCGGGGAGGTACCCCTCGCTCTGTTTCGGCCGGCGTTCGATCAGCCTGCGCTGCAGATCTTCAAGCAGGTTCTGCCAGCCCCGCACCAGATTGCGACCGCCCTCCTCGCGGGTGGCCTGCAACAGCTGCGGGTTCGTGGCCAGCAGGTTGCTGGGCGACCAGGAATCCACGATCTGCCGGGCGACGAACGACACCATGTCCTCGTGGTGGCGGGAGACGCCCCTCACCCCCGTCGTGGCGTTGTGCCACCATTGTTGCGTCAGCAGAAACGACTGCATGGCCAAATTGAACGGCGGGTCTTGCCAGCGCGGATCGACAAAACGCTTGTCATGCGCCTGCGGCCGGACGACCGGCTCGCAGGGCCTGCCCGTCATCGTATGACCGGCATAGACCAGATAACGCGCCCAGGCTTCGGCGGCGTTTTTCGCTAGTTCGAACCGTTTTCCCGGCGCCAGGGCCAGATTGACGGCCCAGTCGGTGTAGGCCAGCGCCAGCGCCGTCGGCGAGACGCCCCCCGTCAGCCGGGCTATGTAGGCCCGCACCATCCGGTCGAAAGACCGCGCGCCCAGATCCGGCTCGTAGACCTGGGGCCCCAGGTCCGGCCGATAGGGCTGAGTCTCGCGGACCGGTGCGGGTTTATCCGTTTCGACCGGCTTCAGGACCGCCCGTGTCGCACGTTTTCTTTCCATGGGATCCAGCATTCCATGACTGCGTTACGGTCAGATGTCGGCATGGCGGAATATTCGAACGGGCACAACAACTTGGCGCAAGTTCCGCAACAGAGGAAGACACCGCGGCGCCGGTCCTCCGGCAGCACCCCTTTTTAGTGGTCCGGTTCGATGTGGATCGAAACGTCTCGGACGCCGAAATCACGCTCCAGCCGCCGCTCGACGGCATCGGCGATGGCATGGGCGTCGGCCGTGGGCAGCGCCGGATCGACGCTGACCACCAGATCGACCACCCGGTCGGGCCCGACCCAGCGAGACCGCACCCGGCGCACGGTTCGGATGCCGGCCACCGACGCGACCGCATCGGCCAGCTCCTCGGGATCGATGGCAAACTGGTCCACCAGGGTCGGCAGCGCCCGCCGGAACAGGCCGTAGGCCAGGTACAGCACCAATCCCGCAACACCCAGGGTGCACAGAGTGTCCAGCCAGGGGTAGCCCATGGCTGCAAGCTGCCACCCTGCGATGACGACAATCGTCGTCAGGACATCCGCAAAGGTATGGCTGGCATCCGCCAGCAGGATGTTTGAGTTCAGGCGCCGCGCCCAGCGGCGCTGCCAGGCGGCCAGACCGACATTGACGACCAGAACGCCCAGCATCACCGCAAGACCCCAACCGCTGCGGACAATCTCGACATCTCCGCGGCGGATCGCCTGCAATGCCAGCTCAAGGGCCAGCACCGCCAGTAGCGTGGCCAGAACGAAAACCGCCAGCGTCTCGAACTTGCGGTGGCCGTAGGGGTGTTCGCGATCCGCCGGTCGGCCGGCCTGGAGGACCACGAACCAGGCGAGGATGTTGTTTGCAACGTCGGTCAAGGAATGGACGGCATCGCTGAGGATGGCCAGCGACCCGGTGGTCAGACCGACCGCCAGTTTGGCCAGGAGAATGAGCGCATTGGCCGCGCCCTCGATCAGGATGACGCGGCGAACCTGCCGATCGGTTGCGTCGGTCTGCGCCATCCCTCCGCCAATTGTGGGTGAGGCTGGGCCGCCCGTTTCGGGTGACGAAGAAAGAGCTTACGGCGATTCGAACAAGGCTTGCCAGTTTCCGGCGCGCTGCCGGTCAGACCGGCGAGCCGTACCACAGGTCGTCCAGAATCTGGCGTTCCTCCAGGGTGTCGTCGACCAGCGACCGCAACAGGTCCCTGACGGAGACGACGCCCATGACGGTCTCTCCACTTTTGACGAGGAGATGGCGGGAGCGGTGCTGCTTCATCGCGAAGATCACCGACAGAACGGTATCGTCGGGCTTCACCGCGGCAGGATCAGGGGTCATCACCTCGCCCAGGCTGGTGGTGCGGGGATCCAGGCCCGCGGCAACGACGCGAACCAGAGCGTCGCGCTCGGTAAAGACGCCGCAAACCGTGTCGGCCCCGTCGCAAACCAGCATGGCGCCGACATGGGCGTCGGCCATCCGGGCGGCGGCATCGGAAACGGTGGCGCCGGCCGCCATGTGGAGCAGCTTCTGATTCTCGATCAGCGAGCGGATTTCGCGGTCCAGCATACCCTTTTCCCCATCGTGGCGTTCGCGTGCCGGCACGGCGGTCACGCAGCAAAAGTATCGCGCGCGGCATCCTGGGTCGTTGATCTGGCGCAGGGCGGCCCCCTGGCGATTGACCTAGGTTGATTTCGTCCGGCTGCCCGTCATCCGGGCAAAGGGAGGCATGAATGGTGTCTGCAAAAGACGCGAACGCGGCGCTGCACCGGCGTCGGGAAAAGATCCAGGCAGGCGGCGGCGCGGATAAGATCGCCGCGCGGCACGAAAAGGGCCTGATGTCGGCGCGCGACAGGATCCAGGCCCTGTGCCAGCCGCACACGTTCCAGGAATCCGGCGCCCATGTCAGCGGCGGCCGGGCCGGGAAGGATGGCAAGACCCTGCCCGCCGACGGCGTGGTGGTGGGAACCGGCTACGTGGACGGCCGCCCGCTGGCCATCGTCAGCCAGGATTTCACCGTGGCGGCCGGCACCTTGGGCAAGGCCCATGCCATGAAAATCGTCGAAATCATGCGGTATGCCAAGAAGGTCGGCATCCCGTTGGTGGCGTTCAAGGATTCCGGCGGGGCGCGGATCCAGGAAGGCGTCGACGCGCTGTCCGGCTATGGCCGCGTGTTCTACAACAATGTTCTGCTGTCCGGCGTGGTGCCCCAGATCGCGGTGATTGCCGGGCCGTGCGCCGGCGGAGCGGCCTACTCTCCGGCGCTGATGGATTTCATTATCATGACCGAGACCCACGCCCGGATGTTCATCACCGGGCCGGAGGTCATCAAGGCCGTGACCGGGCGGGAGACGAGCACGGAGGAGATCGGCAGCGCCGCCGTCCATGCGACGATCAGCGGCAATGTGCATCTGGTCGCCCGCGACGACGAGCACGCGATCGCTCTGGTGCACGAGCTGCTGAGCTATCTGCCGGCGAACAATACCGAGGATCCGCCGCACCGGCCGACCGTGGACATGACGCTGGAAGCCGACGAGGAAATGACCGCCCTGATTCCCGACGACCCGGGCGATCCGCTGGACGTCCGCGCGGTGATCGACCGGCTGCTGGACCCCGGCTGTTTCCTGGAAATCCATGCCGGCTGGGCCCGCAACCTGATCGTCGGGTTCGGGCGGATCGAAGGCATGGTGGTCGGCGTCATCGCCAATCAGCCCAAGATCAAGGCCGGCGCGCTGGACATCGATGCTGCGGACAAGGGCTCGCGCTTCATCCGGTTCTGCAACGTGTTCAACATTCCGCTGCTGACGCTGGTGGACGTGCCCGGATTTCTGCCCGGCGTCGAACAGGAACGCGGCGGGATCATCCGGCACGGCGCGAAGATGCTGTTCGCCTACGCGGCGGCCACCGTGCCCAAACTGACGGTGATCATGCGCAAGGCCTATGGCGGTTCGTACCTGGCCATGTGCGCCCAGGAAATGGGGGCCGACTTCGTTTACGCCTGGCCGACCGCCGAAATTGCCGTGATGGGCGCCGAAGGGGCGATCAAGATCCTGCATCGCAAGGAGCTGAAAGAGGCGGAAAACCCCCGTGCAAAGGCCGCCGAACTGGCCGAGGAATACCGCCGGGAATTCGCATCGCCCTATCTGTCCGCCTCGCGCGGCTATATCACCGACATCGTCGAACCCTCCGAAACCCGGTGGATGGTCGCGCTGGCGCTGCGCAAGACGCTGTCGAAACGCGAACTCAGGCCGCCGAAGAAACACGGCAACGCGCCGATGTGATGCGGCGCGGTTGAGGGGGACGCAGGGAATGGGCAGCACCGCCGGCTTGTCGATCGCCGTCTACGGGATCGCCATCGTCATCTCTTTCGCCGTGGCGGGGCTGATCCGCCTGATCGTCGTGATCCTGCCCAGGATCGGCCGGGCCGAAAAGGCGCAGGAAACGCCGGTCGCCGCGGCGCCCGGCCCCGAAGTTCCGCCGGGCCATGTGGCTGCGATTGCCGCCGCGGTCGCCTGCATGGTGGAGGCCCGGCACATCATCCACATCGAAGACCGCGGCCGCGGCGCCGTCTGGACCGCAGAAGGCCGCCTGATCCATCAGACTTCGCACAACGTGCCGCACGGCAAACGGCCGTAGCCGGCCTTCCGGTCCGTCAAGGGGAACCGCCCATGCAACGCAGATTCAAGATCACCGTCGACGACCGCGACTACGACGTGACCGTGGTCGAAGTGACCGAGGACGGCGGCAGCCTGTACCCGGACCGCGGCACCATGCACGCCGCGCCGCTGCAGCCGGAACAGGCCGGTTCCGCCGCCCCGCCGCCATCGGCGGAAACAGCAGCCGGTCCGGGCGACGTCGTCAGCCCGCTGGCCGGCGTTGTCCTGTCCGTGGAGGTCGCGGTCGGCCATACGGTCGGCCAGGACACCCATGTGGTGACACTGGAGGCGATGAAAACGAAAACGGTTGTGACCGCCGGACGCGCCGGCAAGGTCACGGCCGTCCTGGTCAAGCCCGACCAGGCAGTCGAGGCGGGCCAGCCGCTGATGACGATCGGCTAGAGACGAACCGGGCCAAATATCGATGCAGGACGTCGACCTCCTCAACATCTTCCAGGGGCTTTCCACCCTGGCCGCCGCCCCGCCGGCGGTGTTCGCGATGCGCATCTTCCTGATCGCGCTGGGCATGCTGCTGATCTATCTGGGGCGAAAGGGGGTTCTGGAAGGCCTGCTGATGATCCCGATGGGCCTTGGCATGGCGGCGGTCAATGCCGGCGTGCTGTTCTTGGAAGACGGACGCCCGGGCAATCTGTTCGTGGATCCCCTGGTCACCGACGTAGGCGAATTGATGACGGTGCTGCAGATCGACTGGCTGCAGCCCGTCTACACCCTGACATTCTCCAACGGCCTGATCGCCTGCCTGGTCTTCATGGGGATCGGCGCGCTGTTGGACGTGGGCTATGTGATGGCGCGGCCTTTCCAAAGCATGTTCCTGGCGCTGTTCGCGGAACTGGGCACGGTCGTGGTCTTCCCGCTGGCCCACGGCCTGGGCCTGTCCCTGAACGACGCCGCCGCGGTGGCCACCATCGGCGGCGCGGACGGGCCGATGATCCTGTTCACCTCGCTGATCCTGTCGGAGAAGCTGTTCGTGCCGATCACGGTCGTCGCCTATCTTTATCTTGGGCTGACCTATGGCGGCTATCCCTACATGATCAAACTGTTGGTGCCCCGTCGGATCCGCGGCCTGAAGATGCCGGCGGAACCGGTGCGCGAGGTGACGCCAGGCCAGAAGATCGCCTTTTGCGTCGCGGCCTGCACCCTTCTGTGCCTGTTGTTCCCGGTCGCGGCGCCCCTGTTCCTGTCGCTGTTCGTTGGCGTGGTGGTGCGCGAAAGCGGGCTGACCAAATACGCGGACCTGTTCAGCGGTCCCCTGCTCTACGGCGCGACATTCTTCCTGGGCCTGCTGCTGGGCGTGCTGTGCGAGGCGAACACGATCCTGGATCCGGACGTCGCGCTGTTGCTGGTGCTGGGCATCCTGGCCCTGGCGATCTCGGGTGTCGGCGGCCTGATCGGCGGGTATATCCTCTATTTCGCCAGCGGTCGGCGCTTCAACCCGGTGATCGGCATCGCCGGCGTCAGTTGCCTGCCGACCACCGCCAAGGTGGCTCAGAAATGCGTTGCGGAAGTGACGCCGGACGCGGTGATCCTGCCGCACGCCCTGGGCGCCAGCATCAGCGGCGTGATCACGTCGGCGGTGTTCGCAGGGATCTTTATCGCGGTGGTCGGCTAGTTCGCCGCTTCAGATGCGCCGGGCGACGATCTTCTGATAGAGACCGCCGAAATAGGTCTGTTTCGTCCACGTATACTGGTCCGCATGCGTCGCGAAGTCGGAGATTTCGCGACGCCACAGTGACTTGGCAAATGGCTCCAGCAGATCGAAGACCAGGCTCATGACGGGCCGCAGGGGATGCGCCGGGTGCGGGCGGTGATAGTCGACGAACACGATCTTGCCGCCGGGGCGCGCAGCCGCCAACAATGCGTCGACAACGCGGCGTTTGTGATCGTCCGGCAACTCATGCACCAGGAAAAAACAGCAAACCGCGTCATGGCCCGCGGCGGGATGGTTCGCCGCATCGCGGACTTCAACCGTCGCATTGCCTACCGGCGCAAGCTTGCGCCGGCAGTTTTCGACCTGCTGGGGCGCCACGTCGCCCACGGTCAGACGGCCGTATGGGCCCAGATGTCCGGAAAGCCGGGGCGAAAAGTCGCCATAGACGCAGGCCGGCTGCAGCACGGCCTGGCCTGGCTGGAATTCGGCCAGCGCCGCATCGCGCAAACGCCCGTAGTTGCCCCACAGGATCGCCGAGACCACAGCCGGGCGGTCGAGAAGCCGTATGGAATTCGGCCACAGGTAGGCCCAGGCATAGGTCCGGCGCAAATAGGCCGGCACCTGATCGTGCGCCGAACCGGCAACTTCGTCTGAAACACCGGCCGCACCGTGGCCGTCAAAGCGGTCTCCGAACGCTTCGGTCATGCCCCTGTCCCCTGCTTCCTTGTCCGGCAGATCCTATTGGACCGACGTGACAAGCGAGATGATCTGCCTCAGTTTAGGGGCACCCGGTCTGCGGGGGCCAGTCCGATTGTTCGGGATTGCCGACACCGTTGCCGCCGCTCTACATTGGCGCCGTCCCGAGGGGCGCACAGCGGTGAAAAACAAACAAGAACGGGAAGACGGAGATGAGTGAGACAATGACCGACGCCGGCCGGCCGCAGATGCCGCCCTTCGACCACCAGCCGCGCGCCTATGCGGGCCCGTCCTACGATGAGGCGCTGCGGCTCCGGCAACAGCACCTGACCCCCTCCTTGGTCACCTACTACAAGAAACCTGTCATGATCGTCGAAGGGGCGATGCAGTATCTCTACGACGAAACCGGGCGCCGCTATCTGGACGGGTTCGCCGGAATCGTCACGGTCAGCGTCGGCCACTGCCATCCCGACGTCACCCGCACGGCCATCGAACAGTTCCAGACCCTTCAGCATACGACCACGATCTATCTGCACCCGAATGTGGGCGAGTATGCCGAGGCCCTGACCGCGAAAATGCCGGGCGATCTGAAGGTCTGTTACTTCGTCAACTCCGGGTCCGAGGCCAACGACCTGGCCCTGATGATGGCGCGCCTGCACACCGGCAATTTCGACGCGATCGGCCTGCGCAACGCCTATCACGGGGGCAGCAGCGCGACCATCGGCCTGACCGGGGAAAGCACCTGGAAATACAACACGGCCAGCGGGTTCGGCATCCACCATGCCCGCAACCCGGACCCCTATCGCGGCCCCTGGGGATGGGACGACGAAAGCGCGGGCGAACGCTACGCCGAAGAGGTCGCCGATCTGATCGCCACGGCAACGCCGGGACGCATTGCCGGCTTCTTCGCCGAAACGATCCAGGGCGTCGGTGGCGCGGTGGTCTATCCGCAAGACTATCTGAAACGCACCTACCGGGTGGTCCGCGCCGCGGGCGGGGTGTGCATCGCAGACGAGGTCCAGACCGGCTTCGGACGGACCGGGTCGAAATTCTGGGGTTTCGAGAACTACGATGTGGTTCCGGACATCGTGACGATGGCCAAGGGTATCGGCAACGGCTTCCCCATGGCCGCCGTGGTCACGACGCCGGAGATCGCCCAAACGCTGAGCGCCCGGCTGCATTTCAACACCTTCGGCGGCAACCCGATCGCCAGCGCGATCGGCAAAACGGTCCTGGAGGTGATCGACCGGGAAGGCATCCAGGAGAACGCCGCACGGGTCGGCGCCCGCCTGACGGACGGGTTCAACGCGCTTAAGGAAAAGCACGACCTGATCGGCGACGTGCGCGGCAAGGGCCTGATGCTGGGCATCGAACTGGTCAAGGACCGCGACAGCAAGGCACCGGCGAAGGAGGAATGCGCGCAGGTGCACGAAACGGCCAAGGATTTGGGCGTCCTTGTCGGCAAGGGTGGGCTGCACGGCAACGTGCTGCGCATCAAGCCGCCGATGTGCCTGACCCTGGAAGACGCGGATTTCATGGTCGAGGTGCTGGACCGGGCGTTCGCCGCGGCGTGAGCACGCGCGCCAAACCTCAAGCGCGTCCTCAGGTCCCCGGCAGGATCAACAGCCGCAGGTGCGGCAGGTTGAGGCGCGTGAACGTCGCCGATGGCGTGTCGCTCACGACCACCTCGTAGCTGTCCTCCATCAGCGCCAGGAACCGGCCCAGGATCGCCTCGTTGAAATAATGCATGGGGATCACCACCGCCGGGCGGATCTGCTGGATCACCTGGACCATGTATTCCTGGGCCATGGTGTAGGTGCCGTCGACCGGCACCAGCAACACGTCGATCGACCCGAGGCCGGCAAGGTTCTCTTCGGTCAGGACATGATGCAGGTGCCCCAGATGGGCGATGCACAGGCTTGCCACCTGGAAGACGAAGATGGAATTGCCGTTGGTGTCGCCTTCGTTCCACCGGCGCAGGTTGGTGGGCACGTTCCAGACCTCCATGTCCTTCACCGTGTGGGCATGGGAGGCCACCTCGCCCCCCTGCCCCCAACCGCGCAGGACAAGGTCGATCTCTGGATCGGGGAATTGCGTGTAGTGAGTGTCGTGGGAGTTGTTCATGGTCACGATATCGGGCGGCGCGGCCGGCCGGATATAGCCGTTGTAGTCAGTCACCGCCGAAACGCCGCCGGGGCTTTCGATCAGAAAGCTGGAATGGCCCAGGAAGGTCAGCCGCACGCTGTCGGCCGCCGGCAGGGAAGCCGGCATGATCCTGGGCGACCCCTGCACCATGGGAAAACACTTCGCCCAGGCGCCGTCGGCCCCGAACAGGAACCCGACGGTCGTAAACGCGATCAGCAAGAGCCGCATGTGTCTCCCCCTTCGCCGGCGTTCAACCACAGACACAATATGATCCGCCGGCGGCGCCGGAAAAGCCCCTGCCGCCGGATGCCGGCTTGCGGGTGCGGCGGATCGGTGCTGCAATCGGCGCGACAACAGGCACACGCTTAGGGGGGCGCCATGCCATCGTTTCCGATTGTCGATACGCACGTTCATTTCTGGAACAGCGACGAAGTCCCCATTCCCTGGACGGCAGGCGTCCCGGCACTGAACCGTTCGTTCGGACCGGACGACCTCACGCTGCACGCCGATCCGGTCGAGATCGAGGCCCTGGTCTTCGTTGAGGCGGACGTTGCGCCGGGCGCGCATATCAGGGAGGCGGAATGGGTCGGCAGCCTGGCCGTTCAGGACCCTCGCATTCAGGCGATCGTCGCGCACGCGCCGCTGGAAAAAGGCGCCGGGGTCGCGGCGGACCTGGAAGCGCTGGCGGCGCTGCCGCTGGTCCGCGGCGTCCGCCGTCTGATCCAGCACGAACCCGACCCCGCCTTCTGCCTGCAAGCCGGCTTCGTCGAGGGCGTCAGACTGCTGCCGCGTTTCGGCCTGCATTTCGAAATCTGCATCTTCCACCCGCAGTTCGAAAGCGCCGTTTCCCTGGTCCGGCAATGCCCCGAGGTGCGGTTCGTACTGGATCACATCGCCAAGCCCGGGATCAAGGACGGGCTGATGGAGCCCTGGGCAACCCACATGACGGCCATGGCGGAATGCGACAATGTGATTTGCAAGCTGTCCGGCGTGGCGACCGAGGCCGATCACGAGAACTGGTCGGACGCCCACCTGCGCCCCTACATGGATCATGCCTTGGAGGCCTTCGGCAGCGATCGCGTCATGTTTGGCGGCGATTGGCCGGTCGCGACACTGGCGATCGATTATCCGCGCTGGGTCGGCCTGGTGGAAGACGCCATGGCCGGCGCGTCCGAGGCCGAACGGCGCCAGGTCTTTCGCGACAACGGTGTTGCGGTCTACCGTCTTGGTTAACGCAGCGTGAGTCTGTGGGCCACCTCACAGACCCAACGGCACGACCGGCGCAAACTGGCTGAAAGATCCGAAAGGGAGATCAGCCATGCGCCTGTATAACCGTCAGACCCTCGTCACCCTGGCCCTGCAGGTCGCCCTCATTATCGCCGTCACGGGGTTGTTCGGCGGCGTCGCCCTGGTCGTGCTGCCGGTCGGCCCGTAGGGCGTCCGCGCATCGGCCAGTTCGGGCCGGCCTCAGGTCTGCAGCGATTGCCATAGTGGCAGCGTGGCAACCGCCACGGTGGCGCAGAGCCCCAGCGCCACACGCCGATACAGCGTCTCGGACGCGCTCCTGAAAAGTCGGCTGCCAAGCCAGGTCGCCAGGGCATAGACGGGGATAAGCACAAGCACCTGCACGAAGCGTTCGGACGTGAACAAACCGGCCAGCGCATAGCTGATTCCGCCCGCCACCGTGGTGAAACCGAAGAGAACGAAGATGTTGGCGCGAACCACTGACGCCTCGGACCGCCCGCTTAACCAGAACAGAATTACGGGCGGGCCAGCCAGGCCGGCCAGACCGCCGAACAGCCCGGACAGGCCGCCCACACCGACCGTCGTCGGCATCGCGGCGCTGCCCCGATAGCGCCATCCGGTTGCCAGAAGTCCCACCAGCCCCAGGATCAGGACCGAAATCACCCAGCGCAGGGCAACTGCGTCGCCCTGAACCAGCAGGAACGCGCCGACCGGCACCGTGAGAACAGCACCGATCCCCATCGGCAACACCTCTCGCCAGACGCAGCGGCGCACAGAGCGCAGCAGGATCGGGGCGGTCACAATCGTGTCGGTCAGGAACAGCAGCGGAACGGCCACGGTGGGTTGGTAAAGCGCGCTTGCGATCGGGGTGAAGATCATAGCCGCGCCAAAGCCGGAAAAACCGCGGACTAAGCCGGCGAGAGCAGCCGCGGCCGCGACGAGCACAAATCTCACATCCCAGACCGCAGTCACATCGGCCGACCAGGTCACGATCGGCTGCCGCGCCTGCGTTCTGATACGGTGCCTTTGGAGAGTGCCATCCCGTCCCCTCTTTTCGGGGCTCACTGTGGCATGCATTGACCGACGCGTGTAGATCCGCCTTACAAAACCATGCGGGCCGGCAATGCCGGACCGCCGGATTAGACGCTTGGCTCGCCAGGGCGCCTACGAACGCTGGCGGCCACCCCGCATATAGTGCCGCGCGGGCCGGTAGGGATTGAACAGCTCTCGGCGGATCGCCTGCAGGAGGGTCTGAAAGGAAGAACGAAACCGGGTCATAATCGCCGATCCTATCATCGCGGCATTAGCGCCTGGTTAATTCCAACCTGGGGCTGTCCGCCGATTTCCGCAGGCCGGGCCCGCCCCGGCCTGTCGCTTTGACTAGGCACGGGCCAAGGCCGGAATCCGGGCCGTCCGGCGTGCGCCAGGACGCCAGGGGCTTGAAGTCGGCACGGATTGTTGAAATGTAACCGGCGGGGCTCGCCGCATCGGCGAGCGGACCGTTGCCATTTCCGTGGATTGAAGAACCAAGAATGACCGACCAGAGCCTGATTTCCGACACCGACCTGCTGCTGGTCGTGGATATCCAGTACGATTTCTGTCCCGGCGGGGCCCTAGGCGTGGCCGGCGGAGACGAGATCATCCCGCTCGTCAACCGCCTGGCTGCCGCGTTTCGCCATGTCGGTCTGACCCAGGACTGGCACCCGCCACGGCACAGTTCCTTCGCCTCGTCGCATCCTGGCCATGCGCCCTTCACAGAGATCGAAATGCCCTACGGGCCCCAGACCTTGTGGCCCGATCACTGCGTCCAGGGCTCGCAGGGCGCCCGGTTCCATGCCGACCTGCATATCGACCAGGCGGAATTCGTGATCCGTAAGGGTTACCAGCCGGACATCGACTCCTACTCGGCCCTCTACGAAAACGATCGCACGACGCCGACGGGACTTGCCGGGTATCTGCGCGAACGCGGCATCCGACGCATTTTTGTCTGCGGCCTGGCGCTGGACTATTGCGTTTACTATTCCTGCATAGACGCCCGGCGCGAAGGTTTCGACGTGGCCATGATCGAGGATGCGTGCCGCGCCATCGACCTGAACGGTTCCCGCGCGGCGGCAATGGAAGACATGCGGGCCGCGGGGGTCTCGATCCTGGAATCAAACGCATTGATCGGGAGCGAGCTCGCAGCCGACTAGCAGTGCTGGAAGGCGGGAAACACCGCCGGCCGTCACACAATTGTCATATTAGCCGTGCCAACTGAACCCTTATGAAAGCTGCTAAATTGCGCCGCCTGCCATTTTTGGTTGTGCCAGAGCGTTACTGACTCATAATGTCCAGGTAGTGCAGGATGATATTGTGAGGTGATTTGCGCCCGCGAACGCTGTCCGGCGACGATTGCGGTATCGTCTCCCCGGTCATGCGGTAACTTGCGGGTCACGTGCCGAAGGTATGGGGAGTTTAGGAGTGGAACATTCTAGCGATGGTTTGGGTGCGCCCGTCGTCCAGTCTGGCGTAAGGACACGGGTCAAATGGTATTCACCGAGTAAGGGCTTTGGCTTCGTACAGCCGGCTGACGGGTCGTTCGATGCGTTTCTGCATGTCAGCGTCGTCCAGCAGGCAGGCGCGACGGTTCTGCCGGAAGGTACGACGATTATCTGCGACCTGACTGAGGGCCAGAAGGGCATGCAGGTGGCGGCGATCCAGGAGATCGACGTTTCGACAGCCGTGCCAGCGGAGGACGGCGGCGATGAGGTCACCGGCACGGTCAAGTTCTTCAACGGGCAGAAGGGGTTCGGCTTCGTTACCGTCGATGGCGGTCGCGACGTCTTCATTTCGGCCAGGGTGCTGGAGCGCTGCGGCATCCCGACTCTGGAACCGGACACCCGGGTGCGCATGTGGACCAAGATGGGCCCAAAGGGCCCCATGGCCAGCAAGCTGGAACTGATCTGAGACCAGCCCTGTTGCCCCGGCGACGCCACCAGTCGCCCGAAGGCCCGCGGGAACGCGGCAGGAATACGGATCGCTGAGCATTGGCAGGGCCGAAAGGCGCGCTGGCCGGGCAATCGTACTGCCCCTGCACGGCTTCCGCCATGCACCCACGGCATAATTTCCATCTTGATACATATCGATCCGATATATATTGTGCCGATAAGCTATATTGAAATCGGTAACCACCGGCGGATCGGATACAGGACGTGGATGTCAAGACAGCGTGCCTGGGCGTGCTCACCATGGGTGACGCGACCGGGTATGAGATCAGGAAACAGTTCGAGGACGGCCCCTTCAGCATCTTTGTCGAAGGCGGCTACGGATCGATCTACCCTGCCCTGAACCGGTTGACCGATGAGGGCTGCGTCACCTGCAGCACCGAAACCCAGGACAAGCGCCCGGACCGGAAGGTCTATTCCATCACCGCAAAGGGCAAGCTGGCCCTTGTCGACAGGCTGAGCGACATGCCCGGGCCCGACAAGTTCCGGTCGGACTTCCTGTTTACGATGTTCTTCGCCGAGCACCTGTCGGCCCGGCTGGTGGAGACGGTGATCGACGCGCGGATCGCGGAATGCAGGGCAAAGCTTGAACATATGCAGCAGTGCAACCAATCCGCCCACGGCTCAACGGGGCATGCATTCGTGCATCGGTTCGGGGTTGCCTATTACGAGATGGCCTTGAACTACCTGGAGGAGAACAAGCACGTCGTCGTTGCCGCCACACTGCGCGGCGAGACGATGGTGGCTGAATAGACGGCACTGCCCGAAGGCGGTACCGTCAAACGGACGAAAACGAGCGATGCGATCATCAATCATCATAGCGGGTCTGCTGGCCCTGATCGTGGGAGGATGGATCCTCTCCGGTCAGCTTGGCGGCCGGACCGAACCGCCCAACGGCGAGGCCGTCGCCGCACAGCCGGACGACACGGCGGCAACACCTGCGCCCGCCCCGCCGCGGTTGATGTCCGTGCGCGTGCGCGAAAGCGTGGCCCGACCGCACCTGACCGAACTGACCGTCACGGGACGGACCGAGGCGAACCGGTCCGTCATCCTCAGGGCGGAGACTCCTGGCCGGATCGTCAAGGTCGAGGCGGAAAAGGGAAACAAGGTCAAACGGGGCGCCGTCATTGCCAGGATCGACATGGATGCGCGGGGAAGCCAACTGAAGGAATACCGGACGCTGGTGGATCAGAAGCAGCTTGAATTCGACCAGGCGACCAAACTCGAAAACAAAGGCTTCCAGTCGAAGACCAGGCTGGCCCAGGCGGCGGCTGAACTGGAGAATGCAAAGGCGAGACTCCGGATGATGGAAGTCGAGATCGAAGACACCATCATCCGCGCCCCGTTCGGCGCCGAGTTGCAGGAACGCCCTGTCGAGGTGGGCGATTTTGTGAAAGTGGGCGACCACATTGCGCGTCTTGTGGAACTGGACCCAATCCTGATCGTCGGCTTCGTGTCGGAACGCGAAATCGGGCAGATCGAGGTGGGCAGTCTGGCGGCCGCCGAGCTGGTGACCGGAATGACGGTCGAAGGGATCGTGCGTTACATCTCGAAGATCAGCGAGACTACGACCCGAACCTTCCGGGTCGAAGTCGAGGTCCCCAATCCCGGCCGCAAGATCTACGAAGGTCTGACCGCGGAGATCCGGCTGCCGCTGGAAGAGGTGCTGACGCACCAGATCACGCCCGCGCTGCTGTCGCTGGACGACGACGGCACCATCGGCGTGAAAGGGGTCGATGAGAATGACAAAGTCGTCTTCTATCCAATTGAGATCATTGGGCATACCCCCGACGGCATGCTGCTGGGCGGGCTCCCTGAACGGCTGACCCTGATCACCGTCGGCCAGGAATTCGTGGTCGATGGCGAACTGGTCGTTCCTGTGCCCGAAAGCGAAATCACGGCCCGGGCGGGCGACCCGTCATGACATTGATCGACCGCGCGCTGAACCGTTCGCGCACGGTTATCGCGACGCTTTTGCTGATTCTGGTCAGCGGCGTCGTCGCTTTCGTGGAGATCCCGAAGGAGGCCGAGCCGGACGTCAATATTCCAATCGTCTATGTCTCGCTGCATCACGAGGGCATCTCCCCCGAGGACGCCGAACGGTTGCTGGTTCGCCCGATGGAGGAAGAACTCCAATCGATCGAGGGCGTCAAAGAGATGCGGTCGACCGCTTACCAGGGCGGCGCCAACGTCTTGTTGGAATTCGAGGCAGGGTTCGACTCGGATTCGGCGATGGACGACGTCCGCGAGAAAGTCGACCTGGTAAAGCCGGACCTGCCGGACGACACGGACGAGCCGACGGTCAACGAGGTCAATCTGAGCCTCTTCCCGGTGATCGCCGTGACGCTGTCCGGCAACCTGTCCGAACGCACGATGCTTCGCCTAGCGCGCCAGCTGCAGGACGATATCGAGGCCCTCCCCGAGGTATTGGAAGCCAAGATCACCGGCGACCGCGACGAACAAGTGGACATCGTGATCGACCCGGTGCTGCTGGAGAGCTACGGGCTGCAACCGGCCGAGATCCTCAACCTGATCTCGCGGTCAAATCAGCTGATCGCCGCCGGCGCGATGGATGCCGGCCTGGGCCGGTTCGCCGTCAAGGTCCCGGGCCTGATCGAAAGCCTGGACGACATCCTCACCATGCCGCTGCTGACCGAGGGGGACTCGGTGGTCACCATCGGCGATGTCGCCAGCGTGCACCGGACGTTCAAGGACCCGACCACCTATGCCTTCCTGAACGGCAAGCCAGCGCTGGTGATCGAAGTATCGAAACGCATCGGCCAGAACATCATTGCCACCAGCAACCGCGTGCGCGCCGCGGTTGGCGAACGCGCCGCCCTTTGGCCGGAAGGGGTCGAGATCACGTTCAGCAACGATAAATCCAGCAAGATCCGCACGATGCTGATGGATCTTCAGAACAATGTGATCAGCGCAATCCTCCTGGTGATGATCGTCGTGGTCGGCGCGCTGGGCGTACGCGGAGGGCTGCTGGTCGGGATCGCCATTCCCGGCTCGTTCCTGACCGGCATCCTGGTCCTGTCCACGTTCGGGCTGACGGTCAACATGGTC
>Ga0056115_1000083_pt1 | contig 52643 bp, 39 predicted proteins | sample WorMetOlspDAHAB1_FD_77007 | JGI IMG/M metagenome (GOLD analysis project Ga0056115, IMG submission 77007) | Marine gutless worms symbiont microbial communities from Max Planck institute for Marine Microbiology, Germany - Olavius sp. DAHAB.1 ...
CACTACCATGGCTTTTGACCACAGCAGCTTGAGGTGTTTTGGAGCCTGCTCCTGCAAACCGACTCCGAGGGACCAACATACCCTCATCTTCTGTGCAGCCTCGTGGCGCACTACCTGCTATGAAAACCAACATTTGACAGCCCCAAGCATTGTGTGCTATTCAAAATATATCTTTACACAGTTCGATAACCGTCGAATTGCAACTATTGGCAAGAAATCTTTACCCACCGCAACCTTAAAATGACATCTAATTTTGCTTAGCACCGACCTAAGCATTAAATTTCTTGACCTTGTAATCCAGTTTGGTATTTATACGTCTGAAAATCTATCGAATTTCCATCCCAGTCACCGTTTGAAAACCTTATTTCTGGAGCAACTCAATGAATCAGGAAGGTTTTAAGCGCAAACTCACCGCAATACTTAGTGCCGATGCCGTTGGGTTCAGCCGTCTTATGGCAGAAGACGAAGCGGCAACCGTAAAGACGATAGCTTCATACCGCGAAATCATGACGACTCTTATCAAACAGCACAGGGGCCGAGTTGTGGATTCTCCTGGAGATAATGTGCTGGCAGAGTTTCCCAGTGTGGTTGACGCTGTCCAGTGTGCTGTGGCTGTGCAATATGAATTTCAGACCCGCAACGCTGAGTTGGCTGAAAACCGTAGAATGTTGTTCCGTATTGGTATCAACCTCGGCGATGTCATTGATGAAGAAGACCGTATCTATGGTGATGGCGTTAACGTTGCAGCCCGACTGGAGGCACTGGCAGACCCGGGGGGCATATGCGTCTCAAAGACAGCCTTTGATCAAATCGAAACTAAACTGCCTCTGGGGTATGAATTCCTGGGAGAACAGTCAGTTAAAAATATACCCAAGCCGGTGGGTGCCTATCGAGTCTTGATGAAGCCTGATGCTGCCGGTAAAGTGATAGGTGAGAAAAGATTTTTAGGCCGTTATTCACGTATGACCGCTATGGCCGCCATTATCTTTCTGGTCATAGTTGCAGTAGGTTTGGGTAGTTGGAATATCTATCTTCAACAATCAACAAAAGTAGAACCTGCTTCTGTTGATAAAATGGCATATCCGCTGCCAGATAAGCCATCTATCGTTGTATTACCTTTTGACAATATGAGTGGTGAAACAAATCAAGATTACATTGCAGATGGAATCACTGAAAATCTCAATACCGCTCTTTCCAACATCCCAGAGATATTTGTGATCGCTAATGACACGGCAACCACCTACAAAGGCAAAGCCGTCGAATTAAGACAGGTGGCTGAAGATTTAGGCGTTCGATATGTTTTGGATGGCAGCATGCAGAAATCTGATGACAGAATCAGAGTAACTGCACGATTAATTGATGCCTTGGCTGGGCGCCAACTTTGGTCCGAAAAGTACGATAAAGAAATAAAAGACCTCTTCCAGATTCAGGATAAAATCACACACGAGATAGTGCTCGAACTTCAAGTTGAACTGACACACGGTGAACAAGTCCGCAAATGGTACGGCACTACCGACTTTGAAGCCTGGGCATTGATTGCAAAAGGATTAGGCATATTTGAACAATACTCAAGAGCTAATAATGAGAAAGCCCGGAGACTCTTCGAGAAAGCGTTAAAAATAGACCCTGATAGTGCCATCGCTTGGGTTTGGATGGGCTGGACTCATGCTATGGATGTTAGGCTTGGATTTACTAAAACCCCATCTGAGTCTATAAAAAAAGCAATTCAATGTACAGAAAAGGCCCTATCCATTGATGACAAAAATGCTGACGCCCATGCTCTTTTAGGTTCTATTTATCTAATCCAGAGACAGCATGATAAAGCAATAGCTGAAGGACAAAAATCGATCGAACTCGGTCCAAACAGTGCTTTGAGCTATGTTCTTTTTTCACAAACAATGTACTTTGCAGGAAACTTCGAAAAGGCAATTGCTTTGGCGGAACAGGCGTTAAGACATTGTCCAACCTGTCCAAGTTATTACAGGATAGTTTTAGGTCGAGGCTTCATGCTTTCTGGGCAGTATCAGGAAGCCCTTCTGGTATTTAAAGAATTGCTAAAGCAAGCCCAAGGGAGTGAGTATTTGCTGTGGAGAGTGAATCACCATTTGACGATTTTGTATTCAATGATGGATCAAATTGAGAAAGCGCAGATTCATTTGGAAGACACGAAAAAATATAACCCCAACTATTCTTTGGACTTGATTCGTAAAACCAATTTCTTTAAAAATCCCGTACACCTTGAAACAATACTTGAATCTCTTCAAAAGGCTGGGATGAAATGAAAATGATATAAATGCTCAAAAATTGTGATTTCTGAGGTTGTTCCTCGGGAGGTTGAAGTGAATGTATCTGCTATGTATCAAAAGCGAAGATCGTCTTGGTCTCATCAAGATAGCCATAACATATATGAATTATTTCGTTTTTTCACATAATCAAGATATTTTCAGCCATTGCTAATCTCCAAATTACTACAATGTAGTCATTTATAATTGTTTCTTGACAGCGTATTCATCTCTGAGATATAAGTGACCCATAAACATTTCTACCTCAACAGATTCGTTGGCCAGAACTGAATCTTGGACTAATCGATCCTTTCCCTCGACCGGTATCTTAACCTGACTTCCACTTGCACTGATAAACTCCAGACTACAGAAATATTAAAAATTAGCAATTATTAAGACTGTGAAACAGAACAAAAGTGTTATCTGGAGTAATAAAATGGATTTAACTAATAAGCAGCTTTTAGAAATCGCGCAGTTTTCAATTGTTCGTATGGACGGCGCCTGGTTTTTGGCATTGGCCAGGGAGTTCGGGGTAGAGACGGCCTGGAAAATGGATGTTGAGGCCTGGAAACAGTTTTCTTATGTTTTCGGCAAAAGGATTAAACGAGATTTTATTCCTGATCCAAAATGGCCTGACAGTTTCCTGGAGGTGACTGATATTCTCCTTAAAGTACTAGATATCGAAGGCCGTGAGGTAACAACTGATAAAGGAACGATAGCTATACGAGTTACCGATTGTGAAGTCCAGAAAGCTATAGCTAAAGCCGGAGTAGCTGATTGCGGAATTGTCACGGTGCACACATATGAAGGAATCGCAAGGGGTTTATTCGGAAAAGATGCGAATGTCACTGTTAAACATACCAAGAATTTAAATCAGGGTGATGAATGTTGTGAGGTTGTTGTATCCAGGTAAAAAATTAGTCTCTTAAATTTCCTTAGAAGTTAACTGGCCTGATAGTCAATTACTGTATATGTATCCGAAGCAAAGGAGGTGGAAGTATGAACCGAGACCGTTTGTATATCTTAATTTGATTTGCGTCTTCATTTTGCGTGCATGTATGGGCATGTTGAGGCCGTCAAATTGTTAATTGAGATGGGTGCTAGACCGGATATTCAGGCAGCTGGATTAGGTAGAACCCCGATGACTATCGCTGAAACGAATGGATAAACCGAGATAGTTCAGATTCTAAAAGATGCCGAGGCAAAAAAATAGAACTCAGATAAATGCATGAACTGTATGAACTCCCTATATGCAGGAAACTGCTAAATAGCTTTAATAAACTTGAGCAACGACATTTTAAGATACCCAAAACACAACACAATTGGTTGATTTCCAGTTTTTCCCAAACATATAATCTGAATATTTCTAAAAACGTTTGAAATGGAAATCGTGTGTTATCAAGTGCTATATGAAAATATTCCCGCTTTATTTTTTGTTAATCTGTATTCGGCCGCCCGATTTGCGGAGATAAGCCCCGATGATACATCCGATCCGTTGGAGGCGCATCATTCGTCATTTAAAACGCGAGTTAGACCCGCCATCGCCAGGCACAGGCAGGCCAGAAACAGGGCTCCTGCCATGAAGGTTCCGGTGGCATCCACCAGAATTCCCATTATGAAGGGACCCGCGAAGCCTCCGATTTCCGCTACACAGAAAAACATACCGCCGGCCGATCCCATGTGGCGGGTTTCCACTCCCGGACTGTCCATTAGTATTAGCAGCAACAACGCCATAAATGGCGCACTGATAAAGCCTAGGGTGGCAAGTGTTAGATATAGCGCGATTCCGGATATTTTCATCACCAGACCGATGTTTATGCCGGTCAGCACTGCGAAAACAGCGATGATGCGACCTCTGAAGTGAGACGGAACCATGCTCGGTATAACTAAAATAGAGGGGATGCCCGCTGCGATGGTAATGGCAGCCGCCCAACCGGCCCGGGTTGCCGACATTCCACTAGCCTCTAATATTTTCGGCAGCCAGCTTGAAAAACCATGGCCGATGGCAAACGATATGAGACCCATGATCAATAGTATTCTTACATTGCTTATTTTAATGAGACTGCCGAACACATCAAGGATCCGTAAAATTTCCGATTGTTCACCGAGTTCGTCTCCTCGCGCTAATAGCAGCCATTGCAATGCGATTGAAAAAGTCATCACACCATAAACCACAAATGCCAGCCGCCAGTTGTTGCCGACCAAGGGCATAACCAGACTGTTGGTCAAGGCCAGAGCCATCAGTCCACCCGCCCAGTTGCCGGTCGTGTAAATGCCCATGGCCGTCCCCCGACTTTGCCCGTGAAACCATGCAGAAATTGTTTTCGGGCCGCCGATGGAAATCATTGGGCCGCCGAGACCGAACAGCGCGACCGCAATCAGCATGGAAATAAAGCCGCCGGAAAAATAGCGCAAAGATGCCGACAGACCGATGACGATCGCTCCGACAAAAATGGATTTGCGAATTCCCCATCTATCCAGGATGGTCCCTGCCACAAGGGCGGCAAAAATATAAGCCAACTGCCATGACCCAAGGATGAGACCCATCTGGGAGTAGGAAAGCTCAAGGTCTGTCAGAATCGGTGTAACGAGAGGAAAAATTGAGCGGGATACGATTCCAAAGGAGATGTAAAGCAGCCACAGAAGGGCAAGCATTACCCAGCGATATGGGTTCATAGGTTCAGAGGTTCAAGGTTCAGCGTTCAGGGGGTCATCGTTAATGGCTTAGTGCACCTAAATTCTTAATTGCAGTAACGTATTGGCAATTATATTTTTTCACCGCAGACGCAAAGTACACAGAGAGGAATTATTTTTTTGCCTTTGAGAGAAAGGCAAATGAAAAGAAAAATTATCTTTGCGTTCTTTGCGCTTCTGCGGTGATTTTTACAATTGTTCAAATGTAGTGAAGTCAAATAGATGATAGACTATCATTAAGAATAAACGTTACTGTATATATGAAACTATGTGCTAAGCCTTTGAACGGTTACCAGCCAAAAATTCCATTCCGAATTGCCGGCTGTATTCAAAAAAGTGGTCAATTCGATCTTCGGTTGAATCGAATGGGATTTCACAACCCGACGACAGGATATACCCGCTATCGGCGGCTGCCGTTTCAATGCACTGGTGGATAGAGTCTTCCATTTCCTCGCGGGTTCCACTGCTGAAATGCGTAGTCGGCACATTGCCCATGACGACCAGCTTGTCGCCCGCCAATTGGGTTAGTTTTTGCAGCGATGAACCGGCATCGAGACTGAAGAGAAAAATTCCGGTGTCGAGGATATCTTCCATGATCGGATCGATTTTTCCGCAGATGTGAAGGGACATAAATCGCTTCTTTTCCCGAAAATAGCTGCAAAGTTCTGTGTGATATGGTTTGATAAACTCCTGATATATGTGCGGTGATATAAGGCTGCAGGACGCACCCGCCTCGCCCAGGGATGGCGAGAATCCGGCTTCAATCAAGGCATCACCCATTTCGCGCACGACTTCGGTGGCAAACTTCATCAACTCGTGAACAAATTTGGGGTCCGTGATGGTGTCCATCAACAGGTCTTCAGCGCCCCTGAGATGCATGGCTATATTCCAGGGACCCGATTGCCCTAAACCCATTGAGGTCGTGTCACGCACCTGCGCCGATACTCGTTGGCAAACTTCGATGAAATAGGGTATCCGTCCATCTTTTTGAGGATCGGGTACTTTCAGTCGCGCCAGCTGGGCTTTATCTCCAAGCAAGGCCTGCTTCGGATGTGAAATTCGATCTTCAGGGAATTCCAATTGACTGCCAACCGCTTCCGCTTCAAGGTAGATGTCATTATAGACCACCAGGCTGTCAGGATGGAATCGATCGTGAAAAGCAAGATGCGCTTCGCTGCTTTTGCGGGCGTCGGTCAATATCTCCCTGACACTGTACTGTGTTAAACGGGAACAGTACGGGCCGATCAAAACCGTTGTCGGAATCCGGTCCAAATGCTTTCGTCTCAATGCCGACATCATGTATTGTTTTCCGGTAGTTTCGTCCATCGTTTGATCCTCCTTGGTTAGGTGCACCTAATTATTCGGAGCATAAAAGTATAAAATAATTAATCCGCTGGCGATTCAAGCTATCCGTTCTCTTCAATTTCAAAAGTACAGTTTACAACACTGGATACGATATATTTCAGGGCGGAGTAATTAGCTGATACTAAAAAAACCCTCATCAAACTCCGGCTTGCCTGCATAGCGTTTTAAAAATTTACCCGGTATCAAATCCATGTTTTCAAAAATAGACGGGTTTACATCAATGCCTGCTTTTTGCAGGGCTTCACATACTTTCTCAGGCTTCGGCGGGCAGCCTTTGATGGCAATTACTTCCTGGATATCCGGATTATTCTTGTGCGCCTGGTACATACATTTTCCAAACAAAATGGTTTTCTTTTTGCCGGCAGCGGGTTTCATTACCTTGCCGCTCAGAATCTCCACATCGTTCCAGGGTTCTCCTTTCCAGGCTTTGGCAACAGCTGTCAGGATGGTGCTCGTCATTCCCGAACAATAGGTGCACAGGCTGAGGTCATATTTATAATAGGATAACCCCTGGATGCCCATTTGGTCCATTGGTAGCGGCAGCGTTTTATCTTCATTATACTTAAAGTCATATCGGTGAGGCTTAGCCGCGGAATCTATCGGCTGGCCCGTGATTGTAATGTCGGATAAATCAAGCGGTCGCTGTTGCTTGTTGGCAGCATGAACCAGATGGGGCACTGCGGCCGGATCAAATCCAAGTAACTTGGCACCAACCATGTCGGCCGACAGGATATCGGCCGATGCGACCAGCAGGTTGCTGCGATGCATCCGACCATCGATGCCGGGTCCCCGTTCGGAAGTGTAAATACCGTCTAGCAAAGTGAAGATGGGCGGCATTTTGTCCGCCAGGCGTGATACCCAGAAATGCAGATCCTTCTCGGGATGGGTGTTGTGGCATTTTTTGCGGGACGGAATATCGATCATGCCTTTCAGGTTTTTTATCCCCAGGCTGACCATGGTCATGGAATGTGTTTTCAATACGGGAAGATCCACCACAAAATCGGAATTTAAAATATCGGTGTTAAAATTGAGTTCGACATCATCGCCCAGGTCGATTTTTTCGAAAGGCCGCTGCCAGATATTGACATGTTTGACGCCATAGCGTTTGGTAAGTTCGCCGTAACCCAGGTTTTCAAAGGCATGCAGCTGGGTTGCCATATCCTTCGGGTCCCTGAGAACGGTTCCCTCGCCAATGCTGATATCATCGATTCCCCGCTCTTTAAGCAAAACGACCATGTCTTCAACAATGCGGGAAGTCGTTATCACACCATACTTGGGAAAGTTGGTGGCCTTGGTCCAGAAAACGATATTGGGTTTGATAAAGACCCTGGCATTGGATGGCAGATGGCCCAGGCCGTGAGAGAGATCAACAGCTTTTCTGACCGAGTCAAGTGGTTTTTCGTATTTAACGATTGAGACTATGGGCTTGTTCATAGTGTTAGAGGCCTCTGGGCTCTTTGGGTGACAGATAGTATACCGATGGTTCGGTTCCTTGTTCAGGTTTTAGCCGATATCCATTTTGGGCCTTCAATATTTTTGATACACTGCTTTCAGGGTCATTCAAATCGCCAAAATATATTGCCTGACCTTCGCAGCAGATCACACAAAAGGGCTCTAGTTCCTTTTCAATGAGATGCCGGCATAAGTTGCATTTTTCAGCTTTATCTTTGTCATCATTGAATGCGATGGCCCCGTAAGGGCAAGCATCGAGACATGTCCGGCACCCATCACAAGATTCTTCATCCAGGATTACAATGCCATTATCTTCTTTGCTAATCGCCTCCAGGGGACATGCATCCGCACAGGGCGGTTGTTCGCAATGGTTGCACAGGGCCGGCAGAAAAATCATTCTCAAATCAGGGAAAATCCCCGCCGGAGTATCCTTTTGCAGAGTGTCCAGAGTGGATACCCGAATATGCCCCTGCATCCCGTTGTTTTCATTCTTGCAGGCCACCGTGCAGGCTTCACAGCCAATGCACCGCTCCTGATCGATGACCATGACATAGTGTTTATTCACCATTAACTCTCCATTGCCAATGTTTAATCCACAGATTTCGCAGATTACACAGATTATAATGCATGTGGGTCTGTTCTATAGGCTATACGCAAGGCCGTTTTTTCAACTTCCGCATTCCGAATTTCCGAATTCAAGACATCCTCTCTTCACTATGCTGTTTTTCCGACTTCCCTCCAGGGCGTAGGCCCATATGGCCCCTATGGGCCGGAGGCCGCATTCCGACTTCCCACTTCAGTATCCTCTTCTCATCATCTCACCTTCCTACCTTCTGTTATTTGTCCTCAGTCCTTCATTGCATGCGCCATGCCCTCTGCGCTATCCGCCTTCACCACCTCCACCGCCACATCATTCATATGCATATTGGGTTCATAAACCTTTTCCTGGACGGGATTGATAACATCATGGGTCAGATGATTAACACTGCCTTCCTTGAATTGGTCGATCCACCATCCCTGGGTAATGTTAATTACGCCGGGACCAACGCTTTCCGTTAATCTGGCCTTAAGGGTGGTTCGAGCGCGATCATTGAAGACAGTGACGGTATCATTATCAGCAATATTACGAACAGCGGCATCCCGGGGATTGATATCCACCAGGGGCTCCGGGTTTAGATCAAGTAGAGACCTGACATTGGCGAACATGGAGTGCGTTCGGAAACGGCTGTGACCTTGAATAAAGGAGAGTGGATATTTGCGACCCTCAGCTTTAATGGGTGATTCCAGCGGTTCAAGAAAGACGGGCAGGGCCTGGCCTTCCGCCACCAGGTTTTCGGAATAGATTTCGATTTTTCCCGAAGCTGTTGCAAACGGAATATCAAAATCCTGGTCCATCGGCGGGATATAGGTCAGCGGCATTGCACCTTCTTTTAATTTTTCGCGGGTAATGCCCTTGATGGAATCGTTGCCGGAATCGAGAATCAGGTCGATAAAGGCTTCCTGGCCCCCCTCGAAATACTGTTTGAAACCCAATCGTTTGGCCAGCCCGGCGGCAATATCCACGTCGGATCTGGATTCATAAAGTGGTTCGATGACTTTTTGCTGCAACTGGATATAGGGATAAGGGTGGGGAATCAGGTCTGAAAATTCCAGGTAACTGCAAACCGGCAATAGAATGTCGGCAAAGCGTGCAGTCGGCGTCATAAATAATTCAGTAGCAACAATTAGATCTAGTTTGGGAAACATTTCGGCGGCAATTTTTTTGCTGTTGGCGCATTGGTTTAAAAAGTTGATAAACGAAAACCAGATGGCTTTTACCGGGAAGGGACTGCCTTTGATTACGGCGTCGTAAAGCTGCAGAATTCCGAGCCGTGTATAGGAAGCCTCTTCGGACTTGGCTTTGAGAAAAGGGTTCCAGTTCAAAACAGCAGGCAAATAACCGCCGCTGAACGTAGCCGTGACGTTTCCGGTCAAAGTGGCAACCGTGCCAAGCCCTCTGAGAGAAATATCGCCATGGTAGGTTCGTGTAAATCCCATGTGGGTGACAAATATTACGGATTTTGAAATTCCGATTCTTCCGGCCAATCTAATAACAAGGTTTACATCAACGCCGGTAATTTCCGCAGTGTGTTCCGGACTATACTCTTTGGCTAGATTCTTGAGGAGCTGCACTGACGGCTGGCAGGGAATTCCGTTGGCTGAGAACGCGCCGGTCAAAGCCGGCTGGATATCGGATGCACTGCGCGGTTTAGGCGAAGCGGTTTTTTCATCCCAGACGATGTATTCGTTTTCCTCCGGCAATCCGATGTCTCTACCCCGCAGATACAGACCGTTGTCATCACGCACCAGATAAGGTCCCACAGTGTGTTTCCCAATAAATGCATCATCCTGCAGTCCTTTCTCGAAGATGACATTCATCAGACCCAGGGCCAGCGCGGTGTCGGTCCCGGGTTTGACGCCGACATACTGGTCCGCTTTGGAGGCCGTGACCGTAAAACGCGGGTCGATTACGACCAGACGGGCGCCGCGTGCCTTGGCATCCATGATCGGGCGCATCAGGTTCAAGGGCTGGGATTCACCGGGATTGGCCCCCCAGACGACAATCATGTCGGGATCGGGAGTGCCGGACCAAAGCTGCCCGAACAGCAAACCATAGGGAAATTGAGTGCCGAATAATACCCGGCTGCCGCAGGGCAGGCCGGCATCGCCGTACCCCCAGGCGCTGACACGAGTCGAGCGGGTTAAACTGGCCAGACGCAGGTAGGTGCCGAATTTGGTCGTTCCGGCTCCGGGTCCGCCCAGCACCCAGGCTATTGCCGGCCATCCATGTTCGGCGGCAATTATTTTTATCTTGCCGGCAATGAAATCCAGGGCCTCGTCCCAGGAAATTCGTTCGAATTTCCCTTCGCCGCGTTCTCCAATTCGTTTCATGGGATATTTTAACCGATCGGGGTGATAGGTAATATCCAGGCTGGAAAGTCCCCGCAGGCAAATGCGGCGAAGCTTGGGGTCCGGAAACTCGGCCGGCTCCACTTTCACCACCCGGTCACCCTGAACATGGGCTGTGATACCGCAGGCATCGATCCCGCAGTGGGCCGGGCAAACGGTGCGGATTAAACGGATTTTACCTTTAATCATATTTAGATGTTCCTTAAAATATCTAAAAGTAAACTAGTGTGTTCGAAGTCGGAAGTCGGAATGCGGAAGTCGGAAAAAAGGATTGCTTCCATCTTATGACCACTATTCTCCGCCACTCCCCTCTGGTTACAAACAATCGCTAAGTTGCCACCATTTTCGCGACTGCCTCGCTTGAAAAACGACGGGATTCCACCTACGGTTTTCTAAGACCTATGTGTTCAACAAGCGAAACGCCCTTCAAATGAAACGCTCCTCACGAAAAGCACTCTGTATTTCCACCTTTTTAACTTCTTTTTTCCCGCTTCCCCATTCCGACTTCCGAATTCAAACCCTTCTGTCATCTGTCATCTGTTCTCTGACACACGTGAAACCTGAAACCCCGGTCTGCGCAATGAATTAAAACCTGTATTGATTCGCCATAATATCGGCATGAATATCATCCGTCAGCAACTGGTAATTGGATTCTCCTGGCAGCAATACATATAGCGCGTCGTCTATCCGGGCTGGGTCGAAACCTTCTTTTTTCAAACCAACTTTTTTAATTTTATGGGTCGGGGTGCATTCCAGGCTTTTATTTAATCTTAAAAATTTGGGAACCGCATAAGAGGGCAGGGTGCTCTGGAAGTGAACGCATAACGCTTTTAGATCGAAGGCTTCAAGGCTGCATTCCGGTATAATCGCGACCATACCCGCCCACCCGTCACCGCCGGGCATTTTTACGCCATAGACCGTCGATAAGGAAACCTGGGGCAGGGTATTTGCCATTGCTTCGACTTCTGTCGTTGAAACATTTTCGCCTTTCCAGCGAAAGGTATCGCCGGTGCGGTCGACGAATTGAACGTGGCCGTATCCAATATTCCGCATTAGGTCACCAGTATTAAACCATGAATCTCCATTGGTAAATACATCGTGTATAATTTTCGACTCTGTTGCTTCTTTGCTGGTATAGCCGACAAATGGATTGGTTTCCGATATTTCGCCTAAGAGCAAACCGGTTTGGCCGACTTCAACCCGTTGCATGAACCCGTTTTTATCTCTAATTGCCGTGTCTTCATCAACGTCGTATTTTACGATAGCATAGGGCAGCCTGCATTGTCCCACCGTGCAGTCAAGATTGAGAATGTTGACAAAATAAAGATTGGATTCCGCCGCCCCGTATATCTCGTATACCTTGGCGATACCAAATCGACTCTTGAATTCATGCCAGATATCCGGCCGCAGACCGTTGCCGATGATTTTATCGAGCGAGTTGTCGCGGTCATTGGGCTGGGGCGGTTGATTCATCAGGTAGCGGCATAATTCGCCGATGTAGCACCAGGATGTGGCATTGTATTTTTTGACATCTTTCCAAAAGTTGCTGACGCTGAATTTGCGCCGGATGGCCACCGCCGATCCACTGGCGAATACAGTCGGCCAGCTCAATGCCAGGGCGTTGGTGTGAAAAAAAGGCAGCGGAACATACATGGTATCATTGGGTGTCATGTTTAAGACAATCTTGCCATTGAAATATTTGCATCTGACAAGTCGGCCATGGGTGATGACCGCCGCCTTGGGCATGCCGCCGGTGGTTCCGGAGGTAAACACATAAGCGATGGTATCGGCCGGTTTGACTTTGGCCGTCGTGGGTGGATTATACACCGGAGATTTTGCTGTGGCTTTACTGTAGTCAAGAAATCCGTTGGGAGCTTGCGTCCGGGCCGTATCCGGCAAAAAATATAACAATTGATCCGGCCGCAGTTCCAACCCATTTTTGACTTCCTCAAAAGCCTCGCTGACTTCTTCTCCAATTATGTAGACCTTGGCCGGGTGCAGCGTCAGACAATGGCTTAAGGCGTCCCGGCGCAGGTTGGTGTTGATCATGGAACTAATGGCACCTATTTTTGCCATGGCGCTGTACGCGATCAGCAGCTCGGGACGGTTTTCCAGAAATACGCAAGCGACATCTCCTTTTTTCAGTCCTTTGGAGATAAAATAATTGGCGCAGCGGTTGACAGCTTCATTATATTGCTGCCAGCTCAACTGCGCTTCTGCAGACTTGATCGCCGGATTATGCGGAAATTTAGCTGCATTTTCTTCCAGCATGCTTCCCCAGGATTCTCGATTTTCATTTCCGACATTAGCAATCTGTTTTTGGGTTCGCAGAAGGATAGGCAGCCTCCCGGCCAGGCCCAACCAGCCTTTTAAATAGTCGACAAAAGAAATTAAGCCTTCATCTTTTGGCGGGGAATCGTCTGACATTCTTTATAACTCCTTGTTAAATTTACAGCCCTGAAAAAGCTATATGTCGGGGCGGATTAATTAATCGTCAAAATGTTCCTTTTGCATTTCGACCGTCAATGGGTCGAAATCCATCAGCCGTTTTGCCAGTCCCAGGGTTTTGGGAAGCTCATAGCCGAAGAAATATCGCAGGGTGTACATTTTACCGTCATAAAAATTTAAATCTGTTTTCTTAGCCCCATTGTTTAGCGCTTTCTGAATTGCTATGCCCTGCAGCAGCCACTGCCAGGCGATGGTAATAATGCCAAAAAATTCAAGATACAACGTCGCATCGGACAAAAAGGGTTCCGGCCCGTCTTGTCCGGCAATCGATATGAGATGACCGGTGACTTGCTCTAGCGTCGTCAGGGAATCGTTAAGCTCCTCGGCAAATTTTCCAAGAGCCTCGAACTCCCTGGCTGTGGCTATGGCAGATTGCACTTCGTTTATGTACAGCAGAAACGCCTGGCCGTTTTTCATGATGACTTTGCGGCCCAGCAGGTCCATGCCCTGGATTCCGGTGGTGCCTTCATGGATAGGATGAATCCGGCAGTCCCGGTAATATTGCTCCAGCGGGTAGTCATCGCAGTAGCCGGAACCGCCCAGGCACTGCATCCCCTGGCTGATGGATTGTATCCCCATTTCGGAAGGATAGCTTTTGGCAACCGGTGTTAGAATTTCCAGCATGAGATGATTATTTTCTTGGGCCTCGCCTTCCAGCACTTTCTGAAAATCAACGAGCTTGCTGCACTGCATCAACAGGGATTGGGCGCCTTCAATGACGGCACGCTGAAACAGCAGCATGCGTTTAACATCGGCATGTTCAATGATGGCGACCGGCGGCAGGTTGGGATCTTTGTGGGACAGTTTGCGTCCCTGGAGCCGGGTTTTCGAATAGTCCAGCGATGCATAATAGGCTGCCGTTGCCATGGCCGCCGCTCCCATGCCGACCCCGATGCGGGCCTCGTTCATCATCTGGAACATATATCTCAAACCGTTGTGCGGTTCTCCCACCAGCCACCCGCGGCAATCATTTTTATCGCCGATACTCAGCTGCACAATCGGGCAGCCGCGATAGCCGAGTTTGTGATATACACCGGAGGCGACCACATCATTTGGAACCAGGTTTCCGTTGTCATCAATGCGTTTTTTGGGCACCAGGAAGAGGGAAATTCCTTTGACGCCGGCCGGAGCCCCCTCGATTTTGGCCAGCATCAGGTGAACAATGTTCTCAACGCCGTCGTGATCACCGGCGGATATAAATATTTTCTGGCCCCTGATGCGATAGTAGCCGTCATTGGTCGGTTCGGCCATAGTGGTGATATCAGACAGTGATGAGCCGGCTTCCGGTTCGGTCAGGGCCATGGTGCCTTGCCATTCGCCGGCGCGCATCTTTGGAACGTATGTGTCGTATAATTTTTTGTCGCCGAATGATTCTATCAGGTGTGATGCGCCAAACGTGAGGCCGGGGTAAGCATTGGCAGAATAGTTGGCGGCGGCAAAGATAAATTCACAAATGTCGGCCACCATGCTTGGCAGCTGTTCACCGTCCTGGTCAAAGGGAACCCGGCTGGAAATCCAGCCGCCCTCACCGAATTCTTTCATGATGGTTTTGACGGATGGATGGACTTTGACTTCCCCGTTGACCAATTCGGGCTGGTTGCGGTCCATTTCCTCAAAAATGGGAAACAGCAGATCTTTGCCCAGTTTGACGGCTGCCTTTAAAACCATATCGAACATCTTGCGATTGTGTTCGCTGTAGTATTCGTATTGCGTCAAAGATTCAACATCGAAAACTTCGTAAAGAAGAAATTTTATATTGCGTTCGCTTACAAACTTGGTTGCCACGGTCTTCCTCCAATGTTGCTATAATGTGCCAATCATACTCTTTATATTAATTGAAACAGTTCGGAATTTTGCATGAAATTGTTGGCGTGCTGGAGTATTGGAGTGTTGAAAGAAAATGATAAATACAGATGATAGTCTATTTCCGTCTATTACAATACTCCAATACTCCATTGCTCCATTACTCCGCTCCGCAGAAATACCGAACTCACTATTTAAATGCTATTTTAATCATGCCCACGCTACTTCTTGCTGTAATCGTACCACCCCTTGCCGGTCTTCTGACCATATTCGCCGTTGCAGTACTTTTCAACCACGCTCGGACTGGGCAGATGCCGTACGTCACCGGTTTCGCGGAAGGCTTCCATGCCCATGGTGTAGGTCAGGTCAATGCCGGTCAAGTCCATCAGGCGGAAGGTTCCCATGGGATGCCCGGCACCGAAGACCTGGGCTTTGTCAATGTCTTCCATGCTGGCCACACCCATCTCCAGCAGCCAGAGGGCCTCCCGGGTGATGGCGCCGAAAATGCGGTTAAGCAGAAATCCGTCGACCTCTTTTTTCAGGTGGACCGGCACTTTCTCGAGTTTTTCGCAGAGCGCCATGGATATTTCCCGGGTTTCGTCGGATACATGCGGTCCCTGGACGACTTCCACGAGCTTCATCACGAGAGCGGGATTAAAGAAATGAACGTTGAGAACTTTCTCCGGGCGTTTGGTGGCGTCGGCGATTTTGGAACTGATGATGGCCGAGCTGTTGGATGCCAGGATTGCATGCGCTGGGGCCATTTTGTCCAGATCGGCAAATATTTTGCGCTTCAGATCCAGCACTTCCAGAACCGCCTCGATGACATAATCGGCATCTTTGACCGCCGCTTCCATACTGGAAGTAAACGTAATCCGATCCCGGGCTGCCTGGGCCTGCTCTTCCGTCAAACGGCCTTTTTTAACGCGGCCGGGCAGATACGAGTCGGTAAATGTTTCTGCTTTTTTAAGGATGTCTTCGTTGATATCGGTACAGGTGGTCGTGTAACCATGAATGGCACAAAGCAGGGAAATTTGATGCCCCATGTTGCCGGCTCCGATGACAGCAATTTTTTTAACGTCGTCGATGTTCATATTTCAAATCCTTTCCTTTATATTGTTGATTGACCTGCAGAATACCAAACGATAAATGATTCTTCCGCTTATCTCCGAATTGCCGTTTTTAGAAATCCCCCTCAGTCCCCTTTTAGGAAAGGGGGAGGTCGCATTTCCCCCATTTTTTAAAGAGGGGTTAGGGGGGATTTTTCTGGGAAGCATCTCTCATTCAACTATCGCCATCGCATTGCTCAACACAACATTATTTTCTACTCTAGCTTGGACGATGTATCCGCTATCGCTTTTCCACCCTTCGGTGGTCAACGTATCGCTGGGATAAACGCTGCTGGAAAACCGGGCCCTGAATTCCTTTAGCCGGTTGACATCACCATCCAATGGCCCATTGACCAATGACCTGGTGGCAATCCCATAGGTGCACAGGCCATGGAGAATCGGTCGGTCAAAACCGCCCCGTTTAGCTGCTGTCGGATCTAGATGCAACGGATTGAGATCGCCGCTCAACCGGTAAAGTGCGGCCTGATTTTCAGCTACCTTGCAGGAGAAGCTGAAATCCGGTTTGACGCCCTCCGGCGGCTTTATGGATTCGGCCTTGGGACCGGGATCACCCCCGAAACCTCCGGCACCCAGATAGAAAATAGCCCATTGAGCGTCGTAAATGTGCCTGCCGTCCTCGGTTTCGCCGGTAATTTTGGCATGAAAGACGGCACCCTTGCCTTTATCGAAAATATCGGTGATCACCCCGGTCTGTACTAATTTGCCTTCCGGTGGAATAGGCAGGTAAAGGCGGATGGTTTGTTCACCGTGCAGCATGAGCGACCATTCAATATCATCTCCGCACTTAGGGAATGCCCGCATGGCCGGCACGACACAAAAGCTGGGTAGGACTTTGAGTCCACCGGGTGCATTTTCGTAAACCAGCGACAATTCTTCAGCCGTTGCGCCTACACCCAGCGCGTACAACACGACGTCGCGCCAGGTGTATTCGAATACTACCGGTTCTGTTTGCTTGCCAATGACCCTTAAATCGACGGTCGGCATAATTTACCTCGCATTTTAAATGGATGGCAGATTCATGGTTTATATAAATGTCAAAATTCCAAAATACAAATCACAATAACCAAATTCAAAACTCCAAACCGGGTTTGGTCATTCGATATTGAAAATTGAGAATTATTTGTTATTTGGTGCTTGAGATTTGAAATTTCTCAATTTTTTATAGATTGATTACTTAGGTTCACCCCATTCAATCCGGTAAAAGTTTTGATTTTAAAACCACTGCCGGTTTGGTCCGTTTAGAATATTTGAAATCGACGGCTTCTCTATTGATGCCGTATTTTTCTTCCAGTTCGGCCAACGGCCCTGCGTCAAGAGCGCGGACGGGGCAGGCTTCGATGCAGTCCGGCAGCTTGCCGTCCAGGTGTCGGTCCAGGCAAAAATTGCATTTGCGCATTTTGGCGCCGTCTTGCGGACCGAACTGCGGCGCGTCATAGGGACAGGCCTTCAGGCATTTGACATCACACTCGGTATTGCCCAGGCAGGCCTCACTGTCCACCAGCACGATGCCGTCCTCGTCGCGTTTGGTTATGGCCTCAACCGGGCAGGCTATAGCGCACACCGGGTCTTCACAATGCCAGCAGGGCGCTATCATATAACTTACAAACGGTTTGGGGAATTTTCCTTTTTCCGTGTAGTGAACCCGCATCCAGTTTTCCGGCCCGGCCGGGATATCGTTCCAGTCCTTACAGGCCACCCGGCAGGCGCTGCAGCCGGTGCATCGTGTCTGATCGAAATAAAATCCTATTTGCATTTTTTGTTCTCCATTTTATATCTTCTCGATTTCTACCAAACTCGTATTCAACACGGCAGCGCCTCCGCCGGAATAGGCATCGTTCGTCAACGTATTGGCACAGGCGCCTCGATCGATGCCGTCCTTGTCCGGGGAAGTACCAGGTGCCTTCGAAGATGCTGACTACGCCGGGGATGATTCTTTCCGTCACCCAGGCGGTGATGGCGACCTTGCCGCGATCATTGAAAACAAATATTTCGTCTCCGTCTTTGATGTTCCTCGGGCCGGCGTCAATCGGATTAATCCAGGCACGGTGCGGTTCGACTTCTCTGAGCCATTCAACTTCGTATAACTCTGAATGAACCCGGTTTTTAGGGTGCGGCGTTATCAGCTGCAGCGGGTATTTGGCAGTCAACGGATCAAATCGATCTTCGGCTGTGCCCATATATTTTGGAATGGGTGGCGTGTCCGCCTTATTTAAATCAGCAACCCGTTGAGAGAAAATCTCAATTTTGCCGGACGGGGTGGAGAAAGGATTGTTATCGATATCGTCGATTTGCTCTTTAAAAGCAATGATGGGTTGATCCAGTTTTACCCGGTGGATGCCGTCTTGCCTGAATTTATCATAGTCTTTGATATGCTGCTGGTATTCCGGATTGTTGTCTACAAACATTTTAAGCCATTCTTCTTCCGTGAAAGGATTAAAATCTTCGATACCCAGCCGTTGTGCCAGTTCACTGACAATATCAAAGTCGGACTTGCATTCGCCCAGGGGTTCCAGGGCACGGTTCATAAAGGTGAAATAGGGCCCCGACGGCCAGGGCCGGGTGAGGTCGCTGCGTTCGGCGGCACTCGTGACCGGCAGCAGCAGGTCAGCGTAGCGGGCCTGGGCGGTCATAAACAATTCCTGGGCGCAGAAAAATTCGAGCTTCTGCAATGCGGCGGCGGCTTTGTTGCTGTTGCCGGTCTGGTTTAAATAATTGTTGCACATGGACCACATCATTTTGATGTCCGCCGGATAACCGCCGGCCTTACCTTCCAGGATGGCATCAAAAATTTTATTGATGTGGACCCGCTTGATAACACGCTCGCGAATGTCCAGGGTCCCTTTGACGTTCGGGCCGTCCATTTCAAAGGGATTTTTGCCCGGCGGAATGGCGGACATGCGAAACATATGCCCCACCGGAATCCCCATTAATCCACCGCAGGCGCTGCCGCCCGGGCGGCCGACATTTCCGGTCATGGCACACAGGGTGGCGGCACATCGGTTGAATTGCTCACCCATGGCGCTGCGGGCCGGTCCCTGGCAGTCCATCAACGCAGCCGGTTTGGCAGCGGCATATTCACGGGCCAGGCGTTCGATGACGGCAGCGTCGACCCCGGAAATTTCAGCGGCCCAGGCCGGTGTTTTTTCAATCCCGTCTTCCCGGCCGGTAACGTAGTCTTCAAATTTATCAAACCCAACTGTGTATTTGCCCAGAAAGGCTTGATCGTGAAGAGTGTTTTTAATCATGACATGAGCCATGGCGACAAACACCGCCGTGTCGGTTCCCGGCCGGATCGGAACCCACTCATCGGCCACCGTTGCGGCGGTGTCGTGGTAGCGAGGATCCACGGCAATAATTTTGGCGCCGTTTTCTTTGGCCTTGATGACATGATACATGGTGTTGGTGCCGGATATCATGCGGGCCGGGTCCCAGCCCCAGAGAATAATTAGTTTTGAATTGAGCATGTCTTCCCGGCTGTGCCCGACCATGACGGACCCATACTGGGTCAATGAGGCCCAGACGGCACCCTCCGAGGAAATATTGCCGTAATGGGTAACACATCCGCCATACTGATTCAGCAGGCGCTGGGCCGCCAGTCCGCCATTGTGCAGTCCGGCGAGGTACCCGCCGCCGGTGGCCAGAAATATGCTCTCGTTGCCGTAGGTCTCCTTGACGCGGTTCAACTGCCCGGCCAGGGTATCATAAGCCTCATCCCAGGATATGCGTTTAAATTTTCCCTCACCGCGTTTTCCGACACGTTTTTGCGGGTACATGAGTCTTGAGGGGTGATGAACATATTGTCTGAGCGCACGGCACCTTAAACAGGTTCTAAGCTGTTCGGGTTCAGCGGCGTCATCGCCTTCGATCCGCAGAATGCGATTGTCTTTGACATGCAGGCGAAGCGGACATCGCCCCCCACAGTCAAAGGTCGACGTGGTGCGCACGATTTTTACATCACCATCGGTTTGGCTGTTAGTTGGATTGGTCATTTTGTCCCCCAATGAATCGGCCCTGGAAAATATAACATCCAGGGTTGGTTGATAATGAAAACAGTCGAATCTATACTCGTGGGTGTGGCATGTGCTTGCATCCCGCTGTTTTTCAAGCGGGTCAGCCACGAGATAAAATGGTAAAGCACCATTTTAATCGCGGTTATCCCGCTAAAAAGCAGCGGGATGCAAGCAAAAACCGCTCCCACCAAGCGGTAATCTCTTAATTTAATAAAAATGATAGAGCGAAGCGACACAACAAATCCGCAATCCCAAATTTATGTTCTCTCCCACACATTCGCTTCTTGGCGGACCTGTCCCATTTCTTTTAATCTCGTTAGATGCTTTTCGATGTGAACCAGCTCGAACCAACGAATTAGATCCGGGAAGTCCGGGTAGATATTATAGAACAGCTTGCTGCCCCTGAAATCTTCAATGGATTTTGGCTGTTGTAACCTTTCTAGCAGCAAGCGATCTCTGTTGTGGATAATCTCGCCATATTCATCAAATCTTTTGGCCAAATTGCCGTTAAAGGGACCCGCATGTCCGCTGATCGCACTTTTGGCCCCCAACTGCTTTAACTTCTGTATTGAAGCCAGGAAATCGCTGATATCCGCAAAATCATGTCCATAAAAAGGTCCGAATGGCGTCAAATCTATATCACCCGAGAAGAGTAAATTATGTTCTGGAATAAAAAATGCCATATGCCCGGGCGTGTGACCGGGCGTGTGTATGATTTGCAAAGTAATGCCACCCAGGTCAATCCGATCCTCATCGGTCAGTCGACGATCGATTTTAATTCCGAACATCCCGCGCGCGAAGTCAAAAAGGCCGGTCAAGTCCAGGCCGCTTCGTTTCAATCCCATGGCGTTGAAAAAATACTCCCGGTCCTGCAAAAAGATCTCTTCCGTTTCATGACACCAGACCGGAACCTCAGGGATCAGCTGCCGGGTTAGACGGTGATCGATATGACAATGGCTGAGAATCAGGACATCGATTCCTGACTCCATAGCCGGCGCCATATTATTTTCTCCCATGCCGGCATCAATTAAAACCCGCAAATTCCTGCCCTTGATATACAAGCAGGCACAGTACGGAAAACGGGACTTATTTTCTCCATTCAAATAATAAATATTCGGAGCAATTTCAATCATAATTAATCCACATAATTAATCCGTCCTGAAAAAAAAGTACTTCCACGGTTGCAACCGGTTTATTGGAAGCTGAAGAAATTTTTTGATCCCAAGCGCCGACGGATTAATTATATTAAATTTGGCGTTTTTTAGGCCAGCGGCAAAGCTGACACCTGGTGAAACCTTTTTATGAATGATGGAGCGATGCGACTCCACAATTCGTCAATCGTAATTCTTCATTCCCAACTGTTCTACAGTTGTAGGTTCTCGATCACCGTCGCAACCCCCAATCCGCCGCCGCAGCAGGAAGAAAAGAACCCGTACCGACCACCGCTGCGAATCATTTCGCGCATGGCAAACATGCAGACGCGGGCACCCGATGCGCCGTTGGGGTGGCCGAAGGCGATGGCGCCGCCGTTGGGATTCCACTTGTCCATATCTATTTTATGGCCGCTCTGCTTTTCGAGTTCTCTGACAACAGCCAGATTCTGCACGGCGAACGCCTCGTTGCACTCCATCACATCCATATCGCTGAGATTCAGGCCGGCGCGTTTTATCGCTATCGGAAGGGCGTAAGCCGGTCCGATGCCCATGATTTTTGGGTCACAGCCGTAATCCGCACCGGATAACCACTTCGCCATAGGCTGATAGCCGAGCTCGGCCGCTTTAGCAGCACTCATCATGAGGACAAACGCTGATCCGTCATTGCGCCCGGAGGCATTGCCGGCTGTCACCGTGCCGTTTTCGGTAAAGGCCGGCGGCAGCTTCGCCAGCCCTTTGAGCGTAGTGTTGGGGCGCGGATGTTCATCCGTATCAAATACGATTTCCGGTGTTTTGCGGGTCCCCGGAATGGTGACCGGTACGATTTCATCCTCAAAATAACCGTTTTGCATGGCTCTTTTGGCGCGCATCTGGCTGTTGCAGGCAAACTCGTCTATTTCTTCGCGGGGGATATTGTACATCTGTTGTAGGTTCTCAGCGGTTTGTCCCATCCCGATCTGCTCATCTTCGACCGGAGAAAGCTGCGGTGCTATCGGCAGCGGCGGCATGAGTCGATAGGGCGTGGTGGCCATTGAGAATTTGCAGGTAGCCTGGCTGTAGGACTCCATACCGCCGGCAATGATGATGTCGGCCTGAGCAGCCAGTATCTTCCAGGCCGCATGATTGATGGAGTCGATCGCGCTGCCGCACTGCATCTCCACGTAGGATGCCGATGTTTCATAACCCAAACCCGAATCCAGCGTTGCCCAGCGGGCGGAATTTCCCGAATGCGAACATCCGAGGGCTGTTCCCAGAAAAACGCTGTCGACATGTGCTTTTTCCCGTATGCCTGTTTTATCCAGCAGACCCCGTATTCCGATACTAGCCAGTTTCGAGGCAATAATGTCTTTCAGGGTTCCCCCCATGCGCCCGAATGCGGTACGTACCGCATCAACAATAACAACTTCTCTTTCACTCATGCAATTTCCCTCCTTATTTTTGCAAGTCACTTATCCTAAGCTGATCTATTCCCGGTCGAAAATATATTTTAATCATGCGCATTAAAAGGCGGGGATAAATCCCGCCACTACTTGTGGGGTAGAGGTTTGTCCGTAGGGGCGGGGTTTATCCCCGACCACAAATGATAGCGCTATTGATACAGGAAGTTTTTTTCAATTTCTGTTACCTTTTTTTAGATTATCTCAAGTACATAATTAACCGTGTAACGAGCCAGAATATCATCCACTTTTTGTTTGAGTTCATCATGGGATGTATCGGGTGCCGGTTTTATTTTAATGACAGCCAGGGCACCATGAATTTTATCTTCCTGCACTGCCACCTGGATTGATTCCGTTAAATCAGCCATTGCTTCCAACTCGGCTTGGTAGACTCGCTGAATAGCCTGCCAGCGCAAAGAAGGTTTGAATATTTTGCCGACCGGGGTCAGCGGGATTTGATCAACTATGTATACTTCTTTGGGTATTGCCGCTCTTTCACCGATTTCAGCTTTTAAATTTTCGAGTATTTGTGCTTCGGACAGGTCGGCACCTTCCTGAAGCTGCACGTAAGCAACCGGGACCTCGCCGGCATGCGGATCCGGGCGACCGACGGCAGCCGCCACCTGGACCCCGGGCAGTCGGTAAAGGGGATCCTCAATGGCCGCCGGATCGATGTTGTGACCACCGCGGATGATCAGCTCCTTTGTGCGGCCAGTCAGCCAGAAATAGCCGTCTGCATCCTGGCGTCCCAGGTCACCTGTGTTCAGCCAGCCTTCCTTAGGCCAGATGCCCTGATTATGGGCGTCGTCCAAATAGCCGTTGAATACATTGGGACCCTTGATGCACACCGAGCCGATTTCATCGACAGCGGATTCCCTCACAAATTTACCTTCACCATCGACGATAAAGCTTTTCATTTGCATGTAGGGCAGACGCAGTCCAATGGAGCCGACTTTCTGTTGCCCGTGATAGGGGTTGAAAGAAGAAGCGCAGGTGCCTTCCGTGAGGCCGTAGCCTTCCAATATTTTCATACCGCTGTGATCTTCAAAGCGTTTGAACAGTTCGACCGAGAGCGGGGCTGCGCCGCAGATGGCATAACGCAGGGAGGATATGTCGGCATCGCCTTTGGGAATATCCAGCAGCACCGAAAGGACTGTCGGAACCGAGGAAAAAGTGACGGCTTTATAGTGGTCCACTATTTTATAAAAATTCTGCATCACCAAAGGGTCCCGGTAGCCGCGGGGGCCCAGCAGAACCACATGGGCGCCGATGGAAAAAGGCGTTGATCCGGTAACGGTAGTACCGTTGACGTGAAACAGCGGCAATCCGCATAGAGCCGCTTCGCCGGTGTTGAGTTCGGCGGCGGCGCCGATCATAAAGGCCATCGCGGCTTCATTGAAATGATTGTGGGGTGCCAGCTTGGGGGTGCCGGTGGTCCCCCCGGTGTGGTACATAGAGGCAATATCCCGGGGGGCAATTTCCCGGTTTGAATCCAGCTGTTCCCCATTGTAACGGCCGATCATGTCATCATAACCGTATATTCCTTCCTTTTCATCGCTTGGCCCCATCACCCGGATGATGGCCTTGAGGTCGGGCAAATCTTTGCGAATCGACATTGCTTTCTGCCAGATATCCGATTCCGGAAACTCGGCCAGCGCGACCATGACTTTAGTGCCTGCAGCCTGGCAGATTTCGGCAATCGTACCCGGTTCCAGCAAGGGATTGATCGGGTTGACAATGCCGGCAGCCTCTGCGCCCCAGAGCACATAATGAGTGTGGGGCAGATTGGGCAGGAGATAGGAGACGACGTCCCGCGGTCCGATCCCCAGGTCGTGGAACAGATTGGCCGTTTGGGTGATATTGGCCATTAAATCGCGATAGGTCACCTGCATCGACTGATCATAGCTGTCCCCCGTAAGGAAAAAACTGATGGCCGTTGCATCCGGGTTGATTGCGGCCCCTTTTTTGAGCAGGTCATAGGTGTTGAACACATCAAGCCGTTTTTCAATCGGAATTTTTTCAAATTCTTCAATGTCACCGATATTGCGGAATTTTATTTCACCCATTGTCAGAACCTCCCAGTTTCGAATGCGGATTTCAGATTTCAGATTGATAGGGCATAGAGCAAAGCGCTTAGAGCAGAGGGCACAGGGCAAAGCGCGTAGGGCAGAGGGCCTAGCGCATAGCTTAAAAAAAGTGATAGTTTCAAATTACCGAATCTTCAAACGCCTCAATTACGAACCGTTACCCCTATAACCCAATACTATGCTTCATGCACCCTGCTCTATGCTCCATGCCCTATGCGCTCTGCTCCCTGCGCCATACCCAATGCGCCCTGCGCTAGACCTCAAGGTACTTCGCTCGAACATCCGGTCGAGCGTCAAGCTCTTTCTTGGTGCCCGTAAAGCCGAGATGGGCCTTGCCCATCAGGTAAACCCGATCTGCCAGCGACATGGCCACTTTGAGGTTGTGCTCGATCAGCAGAATCGAAACCCCGGCTTTGTTGATCTCTTGGAGAATGTCGCGAACTTCTTTGACCGTAACCGGAGCCAGGCCTTCGGTAGGTTCATCTACCATTAACAGATCCGGGTTTCCCATTAGCGTCCGGCCGATGGCTAGCATTTGCTGCTCGCCGCCGGAGAGAAGGGCGCCTTTTTGATGGGTTCGTGCTTTCATAAACGGGAAATGATCGAAAATGCGATCGAGGGTCCATTTGTTCCGGCTGGAGATATTAGCGGCAGCTCCATGTTTGATGCCCATCTTCAAATTATCCAGAACGGACAGATTCGGAAATATCCGTCTTTCCTCCGGGACATATCCAATACCGGCCTTCGCCGTTTTGTAGGGCGGCAAACTCGTAATATCCGTACCTTGAAATAAGACCGTGCCGGATTTTGGCTTAACCAGACCCATGATGGACTTCATTGTGGTACTTTTACCCATGCCGTTCCGCCCCAAAAGCGCGACAATTTCACCGTTTTCAACGGCCACGGACATGTTCTGCAGCACGTGGCTCTCACCGTAATATGTGTTTAGGCCTTTAGCGTCTAACAGCATCCTTATACCTCCATTTCACCCAGATAAGCGTCCTTGACCGCTTGATTATCCCTGATTTCCTCCGGTGGGCCGGATGCCAGGATAGTGCCGAGGTGGAGCACGGTAATACGGTCCGCCAGCGAGAAAACCACATCCATGTCATGCTCGATGATGACCATGGTTTTGCCTTCAGTAAGTCTTCTGATCAGTTCAACTGCCGTATGGGTTTCATCAACCGACATGCCGGACGTGGGTTCATCCAGCATTACCAGGTCCGGGTCGGTGGCCAGGGCCATACTTATTTCCAGGGAGCGGCTTTTGCCATATGACAGTTGGCTGGCCGGGATGTCGCGCTCCCCATCCAGGTTGATGCGTTTGAGAACTTCTTCGGTTTCGTCCGTAACGTCCTGCATATTATCCAGCATGCGGAACATATTGAAACGAATATCTCTTTTGGACAAGATGCCCATCCGGATATTTTGAAATGCGGTCAGTCTGGAAAACGTGCTGGTTATTTGAAACGAGCGCCCCATGCCGCGGCGCACCATTACATGCGGTTTAAAGCCGGTGACCTTCCTGCCTTTGAAAAAGACATCTCCCCGGCTCGGATGATAGGTGCCGGTGATGACATTGAATAGGGTGGTTTTGCCGGCGCCATTGGGTCCGATGATGGCGTGACGTTCGCCCTCGCTGACTTCAAGGTTGACATCGAACAATACTTTCAACCCGCTGAAATCGTGATAGAGAGCCTTAGTTTCCAGAATATTCATGCAGCCTCCTCGAGGATCGCTTTTTCGGACTGTTTTTGGCCGGACTCTTTGCTGAATATTTTTGATTTGATAATTTGAACTAAGCCCATGAATCCCATCGGGGCATACATGATCACCAGAATCAGTATGAGGCCCATCACAAGTTCGACCCGCTCCGTATACCGGCTGGTCAGTTCTTCGATAATGCCAAAAATAGCGGAACCCGCTATGGGACCAAAAAAGCTGCCGATGCCGCCCACCATGGTCATCATAATCGGTGCAAAGGAGACAAAAACGTGAAATCCGTCTTCGGCTGAAATCAGGTTTTGAAAGAGCGCATAAATTGAACCGGCCACGCCGGCAAAACCGCCGGCGAAAAGGTAAATGACGGCTTTGCTCTGGGGCACTTTGAACCCCAGATAGTCGATCCGGTTGGCATTATCCCGCATGCCCACCATGATGCCGCCGAAAGGTGTTTTGGTAAAAAACCATAGAATCCAGATACTGACCACCAGAACCGTCATGGCAAAGTAATAAAAATATAATGGATTTTCCATATCAATGGAGATGATGCCCGGTATACTTAACGGTGGTATGGGAAATCCCCCGATGCCGTCCTCACCGCCGGTAATCCCTCTCAATTTGAGAGCCAGGACAAACATGAGCTGGCCAAATGCCAAGTGTAGCATGGCAAATGCAGTGCCGCTGACGCGCACCATTATCGGGCACAAAATCAAGGCTAGGGCCACGGCAGCCAAAAAACCCAACAGGAGCGCCACCAATAACGGGCATCCCTCGATATGTTCCAGAGCCAGGGCGGTACCATAAGCCCCGGTGCCGAAGAACATGGCATGTCCGAAACTGAGGAGCCCGGAATAACCCAACAGAAGGTTAAGGGTAACGCCATACAGGGCAAAGATTGAAAAGGTGACGAAGACGTTGGTATAGTAGATGCCAAAAATCTGAGGGTAGAATATCAGGGCAACCAGCAGGACAACCCATAGAATCCATTTAACTGTTTTGTTCATTATTCTCTTTCTCCAAATAAACCCATGGGTTTAATTACCAGGACAATCGCCATAAAGATAAACATCAGGACCGGTGCCAGCTGGGAGACGAACTGAACGCCATAAGAATTTAAGAGCCCGAATATGATGGAAACCAGGAAGGCCCCACCGAGACTGCCGAATCCGCCCACAACCACCACCATGAAGGCATCCAGGCCCACTTGATCGCCCAAACCGGGAAATACGGTAAGAATGGGAGCGATGGCCACCCCGGCCACGCCAGCCAACCAGGTGCCGGTGCCAAAAACAAACATAAAAAGCAGGGGTACATTGATCCCTAGGGAATTGACCATATCGGCATCGGAAACGGCCGCACGCACCACCATACCCAGACGGGTTTTGTATAGAATCAGGGCCAGAATACCTAAAACCACGAGGGACAATCCAATCACGAAAAGCCGGTAAATCGGGTAATCAAGGCCCCCAAATGAGACAAGGCCCTGCAAGACCGGCGGAACCGTTATGTAAAGAAACTCGGTCCCCCAGAACACTTTGACGCTTTCCAAAATGACCAGTGAGACTCCCACGGTCAATATCAATTCACCAATGTGTCCGAATGCGTGCACCCGTCTTAAAAGAAATCGCTCGAGCAGAATACCGAAAAAAGCAGCCGCAATGGGTGCTATCAGCAGCGCCAGCCAGAAACTGCCTGTCATGGCCAGCACCTGGTAACAAAAATAGGCAGCCAGCATAAAGAAAGCGGCGTGGGCCAGGTTCAAAATTCCCATCATGCCGAAGATCAGGGTTAGGCCGGAGGCCAACAGGAACAGTATCATCCCGTATGCCAATCCATGTATACCCTGTGAAACATACATCGCAGTCGTCGGACTCATAAGTTTATCCTCCTGAATTGAAATAAAAGAATGCTTAAAATGAACTGTCGGGCAGTTTATTTTAACCACTATTTTATTATGCCTTCCAACACACAAAATTAGTCTGTCAAATATTCGGGTGGGGATAAACCACACCTCTATATTTGAAATGTTTCTTGTGAGTGGGGGCGGGGTTTATCCCCGCCCGCTATCAGCACGGTGTCAACCGAATCGTTAAATTCGGACAACACAAAAAGTCACCAAAAAACTTCTCATTGCCTGCCTCTTTACTTGGTCCGTTTCAAATCCGGGTCCAGCAACGGCATGATCTTATCAGCCGGTATCGTAAAGACGGGGCCCACACTGGAAGTGCCCTTGTAGAAGTAGTAGGGTTCAATATTGAAAGATTGTTTCTGTTCTTCCGGCGGGACAAACTCAACGGCATGAAGGTTTTGGATCGCCTTGTGATCCTTGGCCCGCATGGTGATTACTTTGCCGTTTACCATGCGGTAGGAGTCGCCCTCCCAGGTCTTGATGATTTTTTCAGGATCCGTACTGCCGGCCCTCTCAATTACACTCAGCAGCCAGTAAGTCTGCTGGGTGTATGACCCAATGTTGCCGGTTCCGTGTTCATACAGCCGGGTGTTATAGGGTGCTTGCCACTTAGTCTTCCACAGATTGTTCCAGGTTTTATAGTATTTTATCTGTTCGGGTGTTTTGAAAGCCGGGTTTTCAGCGCCGTACTGGGAAATATTCAGCAAGCCTTTGGTGCCCTCGACCCCGACTTCGTGAAGCATATTGGGCTCGTCCAGGAATGTATTGGCAAAGGGCAGCATGATACCCATTTGCCGGGCCTGTTTGAGAAGATTGGCGGCGTCCGGGATCCAATCACCGGTATAGATAACTTCGGCTCCGGAGGCTTTTATCTTGGTTAAAAAGGGGGCAAAGTCCGTCAGGAAAAGTTTGTGATAGTCCTCGCCGACGAGTTCGGCATCAGGATAATATTCCTTCAGACCCTGTTTGAAGCCATTGGCCATTGCATGGCCGAACAGGTAATCCTGGCAGAGGATATAGAATTTTTTTTCCTTTTGCCGTTTGCCATAATAATAGGCTGCCGCCCGGCCGATCTGGTTGGTCTGAAATGAACTCATGAAGGAATAACGGGTGAAGTTTTTGGCATCGTAGAGGTCATCCGACAGGGACGCGGCGCATTGGGCAATCTTTTTATATTTCTTGGCCACCTGGTTGATGACTTTCATGATGTGGCTGCCGTTGGTACCCCACAGCACGTCGACTTTTTCCTGCAGGATCATTCGTTCGGCTACCTTTTTAGCAATAGCTGTCTTAGATTCCGTATTGGCCTTGATGACCTGAACCATTTTCCTTTTGCCGTCCACCATGATGCCGCCGCGTTTGTTGATGTCATGAGCTGCCCACTGTACTGAGATAAAATAAATCTGTCCCACAACAGCGGCCGGTCCGGAAAAGGACGCCATCAGAGCGATCTTGATGGTATCTCCGGTGGGGATTATCGGGTTGTTGGGGTCAAAGTCGGACATGTCGCCCATTTTGTTGGTGTCAAAACTGGCGAGACCGGCTGCCATGGCCTGGGGAAGTGCTATCAAACACAAACAGGTAATTATAACAATTGCCATGCAAAACTTTTTCGAACGTTTCATGATTTGCCTCCCTTAGTTGTGGTCATTGGTGAATTCAACATATGAATAATCTTAGACCAATTTCCGAACGAGTTTTTTCACCTCCTTTCTTATTCCGCTTTTTACACTCTGTATTCCAAAATTCCACTATTCCATCATTACATATGGTCCACAAATGAGAATTCCCACAAAAATAGATTTAATTACAATAGGTTACAGGAATTCCGAGGCGTTTATCTGGTGTCTTTGGGCTTGCGTTGCTCAATTAAACGCTTGGTGGCTTCCCGGATAAATTTGCGGTAAAGATGGTAAAAAAATAAACTGATGACTTCGTGATACTGGGGGGCTCTTTCAACGTATTCTTTTGATGTTAATTTTTCAAGATTGTTTTCGTAATATTTCCGTGAAACGGTGGCCACATATTTTTTAAGAAATTCAGCTATCTGTCGAAGATCTTCCGGATCAAAGCCATCTTTAGGACCAAAGCCAAGTTGATCCATATCTACCATTAGCTTGCCGATTGCTAGATCATCCGGAGAATAAACCTGATCCACGTTGCGCTTTACGGGCGTGATGAGGTCCCATTCCTCCGCTTTGTCAAGCCACTTTCGACCCAATCCGGTTGCTTGTCGAAAAGCTTTTTTACCGATTACCTCTCTGGCAAGCAGACGGTCTGCAGGTCGAAAAAATCGGCTGTAAAATTGCGAAACGGCCTGGTCAGCGGGGGATTGTTTGTTGAATTCTTTAACAACTTTTTTAATCTCAGGAATCGGAAGATAATAATTATCCCGCAGGTCTTTAATCAACTGAATCCGGTCAACATAGCGTTCATTATATTCGGCTGAATTTACACCGGATTTGCGTGGTTTCCGTAGCAATCCCTCGCGGATATAAAAATGAATGGTCTCCTTAGGGACTCCGGTTCGCTTGACCAATTCACTGATCTTCATGGATTCCTCAGTTTAGGGTGAAGGGGCGAGAAGTGCAATAATTCCAAACATAGGTTTGATCATCATCAATAATTCAGAATGCTAAAAAATGTCAAGCTAAAATTTCAAAAATTTATATTGACAAATTTTACATAATATTATTAATGATATTCATGTGTAGTTGATTGCACGATATTCATGTATTGCATTGCATGTTTTGCAGAATTTATTAAATATATTCTTCCTTAGTTGACAAACTATGGGAGGACCTTTAGTTAGAGTCCTAATTGTGCAATCTTTGCATTATATGAAAAGATTTATTATCACGATTGTTTTTCTTCGGGTTCCGGCTTATTCGGGTTAGGGCATCAAAAATGAATTTTGTGTATACTGTTGTAAAATATATTTTAATATAAAGGAGTTTTATACGATGGCACAACAAGTAGCAGACAGACGAGACCAGGATTTTGTCATCTGGGAACAGATGGAATGTGAAGAAATCCTCAAAAATGAAAATTACCAGGAATTCAACCGTAAAACCTGTGACATGATTCTGACTGAAGCCCGGGCGCTGGCGATCAAGGAGTTACTGCCCTTGATGGCCGAAGGAGACGAACAAGGGGTCAAGCTGGAAAACGGCACGGTCAAGGTCCCGGACAGTTTTCATCGGGTATTTAAACTTATTTTAGAGGGTGAATGGAATAACCTTGGGGTATCCGAGGAAATGGGAGGGCAGGGCGCACCGGCCTTTATCGGGGCCGCCGCCGCCGAGTATTTTTTAGGATCCAATTGGCCCCTATACTGTTATGCAACCATGGGTAACGGTACCGCACACATCATTAACCTGTACGGCACGCCGGAACAAAAAGATAAATACGTCAAAAAGCTCACATCTGCAGAGTGGGGCGGGACAATGCTGCTGACCGAATCCGAAGCCGGATCCGATGTCGGCGCCTTGACGACAACAGCGGTTAGAAATGATGATAGAACTTACTCGCTGACCGGCAGTAAAATATTTATTACGAACGGTGAACATGATCTGGCTGAAAATATTATCAACCCGGTACTGGCGCGGATCGAAGGTGACCCGCCCGGCACCAAGGGCATCTCCCTGTTTATCGTTCCGAAATATTTTGTCAATGACGATGGCAGCCTGGGTGAGCGCAATGATATCGTCTGTTCGGGCGTTGAAGAAAAACACGGGATCCATGCCAGTGCGACCTGCAGCATGACGCTGGGCAGCAAGGGAAATTGCATCGGATATCTGCTGGGAGAAGAACGCCAGGGAATGAAGATCATGTTCAACATGATCAATCACGCTCGCATGAGTACCGGCCTGCAGGGCATGTCTTATGCTTCCGCCGCGTATCTGCTGGCCGTCAATTATGCCCGGGAGCGGATCCAGGGCCGAGACCTCGAGAATTTTGCGGATCATGGTGCGTCTTCAGTGGCCATCATCCGGCATCCGGATGTTCGCCGTAATCTGCTGTGGATGAAATCTTATGTTGACGGTATGCGCAGCTTTTTCTATTTCATGACCCGCAGCGGATCCCAAGCACTGATTACCGATTCCAAAGAAGAACAGGAGCGCTTCGAAGATTTATTCTCGATGTTGACCCCCATCGTTAAAGATTATATGGCTGTAAAAGGGCACGAAGTCTGCGTTCAAGCCATCCAGGTCTTCGGCGGGGCCGGGTACACAAGAGATTACCTGGTTGAACAATATACGCGGGACTGTAAGATCACCTCGATTTATGAAGGTACCAGCGGAATCCAGGCCATGGATCTTCTGGCGCGTAAAATAGGTATGAAAAAGGGAATGGTTTTTATGAATTTTCTGGTAGAAATTCAAAAAACAGCTGCACGGGCTAAAGAATTTGACAACTTAAAAGATCTCGCCGAAACTGTTGAGAACACCGCCAATCACCTCGGTGAAATTGCAATGCACATCGGTAAAATGGCTATGTCTGAAAACTTTAAAGTGGCCTTCGCCCATGCCCTGCCGTTTTTATATGCCATGGGAGACACCATCATGGCCTGGATGCTGTTGTGGCGGGCGGCCGTGGCCAGTGAAAAGCTTGCCGGCAAACCGAAGCGAAAAGACGTCGCTTTTTATGAAGGCCAAATCAAAACAGCCGAATTTTTTATCAAAACGGAGCTTCCGCTGACATCCGGCAAGATGGAGGCCATCCAAGGCGGTTGCGCCGCAGCCATCGAAATCGCCGATGAGGGTTTTGGGGGAATATAAGAATGCGGAAGTCGGAGTGCGGAAGCTGGAAAAATAAGAAGTTGGGAAGATCGGAAGGTGAGAAGGTATGATGATTTTGAATGCGGGTTCCGGTAACAAAGAAGAAATTGGGAACTGGAGATGGTGGGAGCGGCTTTCAGCCGCGAAAATGACGCTTTTGCAGAGATTTCCATTTATTTGAGCACAAACCTAAGAGGCTTTTGAAGTGGACATGCAACGAAATCAGTCGGATCTCGAAGTTCTATTACCACTGAAAGTTTTGCTATCAGCTTTGAGCTTTGAGCTATGGAGCATTAAACACTAGGAGGTGAAATATGGAAAACAGACCCTGGCAGCGACATTATGATTACAATGTTCCTTTAACCATCCGGTACCCGCGTATTTCCGCCCAATATTTATTGGATATTCCTGCCGGTAATTTTCCGGATAAACCGGCAACCAATTTTTACGGTACGGAAATAACCTTCTGGGAGCTCAAACAGCAGGTTCTGCGCATGGCCAATGCACTGGGAGAGATGGGCATTAAAAAAGGCGACCGCATCGGGATTCACCTGCCGAATTGTCCCCAGTATATAATTGCCTATTATGCCGCATTGACCCTGGGTGCCGTAGTCGTTAACCTGAACCCCATGTATACGGTTGATGAATTGAAAGCCCTTACCTCCGATACCGGGGTGTCCACGCTGATTACCTTCGATATGGTGCTGCCGAATATTCGACCGCTTTGCCGGGAAGTGGAATTCGCCCGGGTTGTCGTTACGCGGGTGACGGACTACATCGACGGATTCGGACAGAGCACACCCGAGGAATTGGAACTGGAAGAAGGGTGGCATCATTTTTCCCAGGTACTGGAAAATGCCTCCGGCACCCGGGTGCCGCGGATAGACATATTGCCTGAAGACCCGGCCCTGATTCAGTTTACCGGCGGCACCACCGGTCTGCCCAAAGGCGCTGTTCTTACCCACGGTAATCTAGTGGCGGCCACTATGCAGTGCTCGCTGTGGGGTTCCGCTTTTACAGATCTGACGCCCCCCGAAAAACGCATTGTCATGGCAGTCCTGCCGTTCTTCCATGTCTATGGAACGGTTGTGGTATTAAACTGGGGCATGTTTAACTGTGCCACTCAAATTCTGGTGCCGCGTTTTGATCTCGATGAATTTATGGGCCTGCTGGCTAATTTCGAGAAAATCACCTTTTTCCCGGCCGTACCGACCATGATCAACGCCGTCATCAACCATGCCAGGGCCGAGGAGTTGGAACTGGGCAAAAAACTAGGCTTGTTCAACAGCGGCGGTGGGCCCATGCCCACGGAGCTTATCGAACAGACCCAGGATATGGGCATCACCTACGGCGAAGGATGGGGAATGAGCGAAACCACCTCCCTTGGAATCGCCAATCCCCTGTTCGGGATGAAAAAAGCTGGCAGCATTGGCATCCCCTTTCCGGATACGGATGTGAGGGTCGTCGATCTAGACGCCGGTGAGGAGGAAGTTCCCAGGGGGCAACCGGGAGAATTGATTATACGCAGTCCATTGACCATGAAAGAATACTGGAACAATCCCACGGAAACTGCGGGCCAGATGAAAGACGGCTGGCTGTACACCGGAGACATCGTTGTACAGGATGAAGATGACTATTTTGCCATCGTGGACCGCAAAAAAGACATGATTATTGCCGGAGGGTACAATATCTATCCACGGGAAATCGATGAGGTGCTCTATCAGCATCCCAAGATCGCCGATGCGGTATCAATCGGAATTGCGGATGAATACCGGGGCGAAACGGTCAAAGCCTTTGTTGTTCCCAAAGCAGGTGAAGTATTAACCGAGGAAGATGTCATCAGTTTTTGCAAAGAGAAACTTGCCGCCTACAAATCGCCCAAAATCATCGAATTTCGCGATGAACTTCCCAAATCAGCGGTCGGCAAAATTCTCAGAAAAGTGTTGCGGGATGAGGAAGCGGCTAAGAAGAAAAATTCATAGTTATTTGTTTTACGTTATTGGTATCTGGGAATAGTGGTTGGTGATAAATTCCACTAATCCATGGCGAATTACCAATAGCTAATAACGAGCAACTGATGACAACCTTAAATAAGCGATCGAAACGACAATCAAGTCCTTGCGGGCGGGGATAAACCCCGCCGCTACTATTTAGATAGCGCTTCGTCCGTAGTGGCAGGGTTTATCCCCGCCTGTTGAATCGCATGATGATACAAGGGGATGGCTTGTTGGTCTCGATTCCGAGACATAAACTTGATTTATAATTTTGAATTTCAGCAATCAAGGCTCAGCTCTGGTGGTTTTTTCCTGACACCAATCTGGTATTAGCATGCGAATTCAATTAATAATTATAACTTAATATTGACCAATTACTTATGCTACAGACTAACAACCAATAACAAATAACTAATCAACAACAAGGGGGTTTACAGTCATGAAAACCGACTACCAAACAATTCAGGTGGAACTGAGGGACAACGTGGCCGTGTTCACGATGAACAACCCACCGGTTAATCAGCTGTCAAAACAGTTTCGAGCGGATCTGGCGGAAGCCTTTGGTGAGGCCTACGGGGATGACACTGTCAAAGCCATCGTTTTAACCGGAACCGGCAAAAATTTTATTGCCGGCGCTGATATCACTGAAATTCAGCATATCACCAACAAAGAAGAACTGGTATCGGGGATGATGGAAGGTATGAAGTTTATGAACCACATCGAAACCGGACCCAAGGCTGTTGTGGCGGCCATCAACGGCAACTGCCTGGGCGGCGGCCTGGAGATTGCCATGTGCTGCCACTATCGGGTTGCAGTCAAGGGTATTAATCTGGGGCAGCCCGAGGTACAGATCGGTCTGATCCCCGGTGCCGGCGGAACCCAGCGGTTACCCCGCTTGGTCGGTCTGCGCTATGGCCTGGAAATGATAATTATGGGCAAGCCCATTAAATCGGAACTCGCTTTGCAACGCGGCCTGGTGGACGAAGTGACCGACGAGGAAAAGTTGGTGGATACCGCAATCAAGGCGGCCGGTTTGTTCACCGGCGGATTACTGAACCGCAAGGTAAGGGCGACCCGCAACGTTAACTTCCGGCTGCCGAGTACCGCCGAGAAGAAAGACTTTATGGATTTCACCAAGGCCATGACAGCGGCCCAGGCGAAAGGATATATCGCACCCTTTAAAGCCCTTGAAGCGATTGACAAAGGGCTCAGCTATGATATCGAAGCTGATCTGAAAAGAGAAGCAGATCTGTTTGCCGATTGCGCAGTCTCGGATGTAGCCAAAAACCTGATCGGCATTTTCCTTAACACCCGTTCAGCAGGCAGATTGCCGCGCACCGAAGGCCTTAAACCGGCCAAAATAAAAAGAGTTGCCATGCTGGGCGGCGGTGTCATGGGATCCGGTATCGTGAATCTATTGCTTAAAGCCGGATGCGAGACCTTTCTGTGGGATATCAACGATGCGGCCCTCGAAAAAGGCGTTACGGCTATCCGTAAAACTTTCGCCTATCCGATCAAGAAACGGCGGATGAAACAGGCCGATCTTGACAATATGATCGAAAAGCAATTGACAACCACCACCAATCTGGAGGACGTCAAGGATGTCGATCTCATTATTGAAGCGGTGCTGGAGGATATGCAGGTTAAACAGGACATCTGGAAAAAATTGGAGGCGGTTTGCCGGCCGGATGTGATCTTTGGTACCAATACCTCCGCGCTGCCGGTTACAGAACTGGCCTCGGTTCTAAAAGATCCGGGCAGAATGATCGGACTGCATTTTTTTAATCCCGCAAACCGAATGCCGCTTTTGGAAATCATCTGTGCCGAGCAAACTTCGGATCAAACTTTGGCTACCAGCGTGGCGTTTGGCAAGTTCATCAAAAAAACTCCGGTGGTCGTCAATGATGGTCCCGGATTTTACGTCTCGCGTCAGCTTGGCGGACTGTTCGGCGGCGCAGTTTACCTGACTGCCGACGGTGTCGACGGCGCACTGGTCGAGCAGGCCATGTTGAATTTCGGAATGCCCATGGGCCCGGCTACTCTGGCCGATCTCACCGGAATCGACATCAATTATCATGTGGGCAAAACATTTGAAAAAAAATTGGGAGAGCGCTACCAGGTGCATCCGCTGACCGAACTGGTCTATCAAACCGGTTGCTATGGCCGTAAAACCGGCTCTGGATATTTTGACTACAGCAGCGGTACTCCGGTACCTAATCCGAAAGTCCAGGAGGTTGCCAAAAAATATCTTGATGACAACGGCATTCCATCCAAGGAAATATCGGAACAGGATGTGATAGATCTCATGCTGGCCAACGGCATTAATGAGGCCGCCTACATGATGGAAGAAGGCATTTGCGACCGCCCGCAAGACATGGATCTGGCTATGATATACGGTACCGGGTTTCCGCCATACCGCGGCGGCATTCTGCGCTACGCCGATAAATGGGGTTTGAAAAATATTTATCAAAAACTGGCAGAACTCGAAAAACAATACGGGGTTCGGTTCAAACCGGCAAATTTGATCAAGGATATGGCCGAAGTCGGTAAAACATTTTATCAAGAATAACTGTATAGCTAATATAAAAATTCCAAGCACCAAAAATCAAATTTCAAACAAATACAAATGACCGAAATTCAAAACAGGCACTTTGTTTGCGCAGATCAATTAAGTGTTACGAAGGTTTCGGATATTGGAATTTCGAATTTGGACATTATTTGTATTTTGGTGTTTGAGATTTGGAATTTTCATAGGCAGTAAAAATTAATGCTCAGAAACTATTAGGATAATAAAGGAGGAAAATGCTATGAGAGACGTCGTAATCGCCGGATATTTAAGAACTGCCCAATCGCGTTCCCGACCCAATGACCCGGCCCGGGACTGGTTCTGCAACATGCGGGCGGATGAACTTCTGGCAAAAGTGTTGCCCGAGTTGATTGACCGAGTCGGCATCGATGCCAAAGAAATAGAGGATTTCCTGATCGGCTGTGCCACCGGGGTTGGCGAGCAGTGGGCCTATGGTGGACGTTCACCCATACTTCTGGCCAACCTGCCGGAAACCATCCCGGCAAAATTTGTGGACCAGCAGTGCGGATCGGCCATGGCTGCCATTCAAATCGGTTTCATGGAAATTGCACAGAATTTCGCCGACATCGTTATGATTGGCGGCATGGAACATATGACCCGAGTTCCCATGGGCGGCACGACAACCGATCGCGGACTCGTGGCACCCAATATGTCCCTGTTTATGGACTCGAAATATCAGCACTGGGACATGATGACCACAATGAATATGGGCCTCACGGCGGAAAAACTTTTCGCTCAGACTGAATATACCAAAGAAGACATGGATAAATGGGGCGTGCGCTCTCACCAATTGGCATCCCAGGCTCAGAAGGATGGCTTCTTTGATGGCGAAATACTGCCGATTGAAGCCCCCCAGGCTGACGGATCGGTCATGACAGTCGATAAAGACCAGGCCATTCGGGATGACGCAACCCTGAAAGGCATGGCCAATTTGAGACCGGCTTTTAAAAAGGACGGTGTCATTACGGCCGGTATTTCTTCACCTTTAAATGCCGCGGCAACATCCATGATGCTCATGTCCAAAGAGACGGCCAAGGCCAAAGGTATCAAACCCCTGGCGACCATTCGTTCCATCGGTTTCGCCGGTGTCGATCCGACCATTATGGGGCATGGGCCGGTTCCGGCCAGTCAGCGGGCTTTGGATGCCGCCGGACTGAAGGCTTCCGACATTGACTATTGGGAAATCAACGAAGCTTTCTGCATCGTGGCGCTGAACTGTATCAAGGAACTGGGGCTGGATCCCGATCGTGTTAATGTCATGGGCGGCGGTACGGCTATCGGGCATGCCCTGGGCGCTACCGGCGTTCGGTTGACCGGCACCCTGGCACGCGTTCTCGAAGCCAAAGGCGGTCGTTACGGCTGCGCCAATGCCTGCGTCGGCGGTGGACAGGGTGTGGCGACCATCATTGAGCGCGAAAATTACGATTGGTAATCTTTTCTGCTTACCTGCTGACGGGCCAATTTTGCTTGAATGACAGGACCGAGCGTTTTGGGTAGTTTGATGCCTTGTAGTTAGGTCAGCAGAAAATATGTTTGTTTTTTTGTTAGAAGATAATGGGGAGTGGCTCTGTGTTCAGCGCTAGTTTATTAAGGCTGCAGGCCGTTGACACAGGGGGGTACTTGAAGCAATGGAGTAAAACTGATCGATTTGCTGCGATAATTTGCTTTTGGCGGATAGTGATAAACTCCATCCCTACAAAAGCTATCCTTAAATATGTAGGGGTGTGGTTTATCCACGCCCGCGCATTTGCTTGGTTAGACCTATATTTTCATATAGGTGTCGTTCAGTTTAGTTTGGGTATAAAATCAGATAGGATTCAATCCTATCCATCACTCCAACACTCCAGTGCTCCATCACCCCAAATTTTTAAGGCTAACGTATTGAAATAAATGAATCGCTCATCTGAATCTATTAATCTTTCAGGAGATCTACCGTGTTTCAAATTTTCCATGACGTTGTAAATAATGTTTCCAGCACTATCCGGAAGTATGAAGCGGAATTGGACCGCCCGGTCATCGGCGTCATGCCGGCTTATTTCCCGCTGGAGTTGATCGAGGCGGCGGGGGGCTACCCGGTCCAGCTGTGGGGCAATAATTTGCCGATTGAAAAGGCGGATGCCTATCTTCAATCCTATTGTTGTTCAGTGGCGCGGTCTGTGATGGAACTGGAGATGCGAGATGCCGCATCCATGGTCAAGGCTTATGCCTTTACCTCGCTTTGCGATACGTTAATCAATCTGCGCGAAATTTATCGACGGGTTTTCAGCAAGCCGACGCTGGAACTTTCAATACCGATCACCCGGACCGCGGAAGCCCGGCACAATTATCTTACCAGTGTCGTAAAATCCGTAACGGATGGGTTGGAAGAGATCACTGGCAATAAAATTACGTCTGACTCTCTGGCCCATGCTGCGAAATTGCATGGACGCACGCGCGAACTGCAACGCCGCCTCTACCGGATCCGGCGTGAAATGCCCGGATTTGTCAAAAACCATGATTTTTATACCGCTATCAAGTCCGGATTTTTTCTGCCGGCTGATGCTTATAACCGCATGCTCGAAGAACTACTGCAGAATCTGGCAGGACTGGAGGGTGATCGAGCAAATCGTCCCAATCTGTATCTTTCCGGTATGGTTTTTGATCCGCTTGAAATATACAAAATATTTGATGAATTAGATGTTTGTATTGTTGATGACGATTTTGCCAATGGCTGGCGAACTGCTGCAAAAGAGGAGCTGAACATCCATAATCTGGTTGAAGGCATCACGGACTTCCTGTTCAAGCCGGCTCCGTGCTGCTGTATTTATAACCCGGATAACGATCGACATCCATATTTACTGAATAAAGTAAATGAATCCGGTGCCGATGGTGTCTTGTTCTGGTACATCAAGTTTTGCGAACCTGATGCCTTTGATCGTCCCCAGCTCATGAAACATCTTAAAGACGCAGGCCTTCCGGTTGCTTTCATAGACCTTGAATTGACCATGACTAACTTCGACGCCGTCCGAACCAGAATCAGCGCCTTTTGTGAAATGCTGGAAAAATGATGAATTAAAACTAATTTGGGAGAGAGAAGGCCCATCATGACGAAATTCGACGCCTACCACAAAATGAAAGAGCTTCTGACGAACTACTACATTGAAGCCAAAACCACTAAGGAAAAGCCCATTGCCTGGATTACCAGCGGTGCGCCGGTGGAGTTTCTTTATGCGATGGATGTCTTGCCGGTTTACCCTGAGAATTACGCTGCCATGTGCGCCGCAAATCATCAATCCATTGAATTGATGGAATCGGCGGAATCCGAAGGATTCTCACAGGATATCTGTGCCTATGCCCGCACGGATTTCGGCGCCGATATCACCCAGGGTGGACCGGCGGCCGGGCTGCCGGCACCGCACTTTCTATTGTGCTCCACCAACATCTGCAAAACGGTGATCAAGTGGTATGAAGTTATTGCCCGTAAATACGACGTTCCGCTTTTTATCGTCGACACGCCATTTCTGCATGACGGTTTGACCCAGGATTTAATCGATTATACCGTCTCGCAGTTAAAGGATCTTGAAAAATTTCTGGCTGAATTTACCGGCAAACCCTTTGACCGGGACCGGCTGAGGGAAGTACTTATGCTAAGCCGGGAAGCGGCCGGCTACTGGCAACAGATGCTTCAACTGGGAAAGACGCTCCCTTCGCCGTTTAACAGCCTGGATACCTTCATCCACCTGGGACCCATTGTCACCCTGCGCGGAACCCGGGAGTGTGTGGATTATAATAAATTGCTTTATGAGGAAGTTGCCGCGCGGGCTCAGAAAAAAATTGGATCCCTGCCTGAAGAACAATATCGGGTACTCTGGGACAACCTGCCGGTCTGGTTCAAAATGAGGCGACTGGAGAAATTCTTCGAAGAGCAAAAATGCACCCTGGTTGTCACCACCTACGCCAACAGTTGGGGCCAGTACAGCAACTATCCCGTCGAGGAGAATGCCGATCCGTATGAGGCTATTGCGAAAAGCTATCTGAACGTTTATATCAACACCGGATTCGAGGACCGAATTAACTATCTGGCGAGTTTGATCGATGAATTCTCACTGACCGGTTTTATTATGCATTCCAATCGTTCCTGCAAACCATATTCCGTTGGCATGTACCGCATGCAGAATGAATTGACCAATATAACCGGCAAGCCGGGAGTTGTCATTGAAGCCGACCAAAACGATCCGCGAGCCTATTCCGACGCCCAGGTGGAGACGCGGCTGGAGGCGTTCATCGAGAGTATGGAGCCGGCTCTGAGATAATGTTTTAGAATTTGCGTCGTAAACAATAGTGAGAAAATTATGGGTTTTGGGTATAAATAAGGTGTCAGGTGTCGGGTTTCAGGTTTCAGGTTTCAGCACAGCCGCTGACCTAAAAAACGGCTATAATTGTAGGGTGGGCTGTGCCCACCGATCTTTTGAACCAACAATGCAAACTTAAAAAATAGCCAATGCCCAATTATAAAAGAGCTCGATAAGGAGAAAGCAATGACTTACGAAAACCTGATAGTAGAAAAAAAAGGCCACATCTGCATTGTCACCCTCAACCATCCGCCGGTCAATGCCTGGAACTGGGGGTTGATGGCAGATTTCGAGAAGGCAATTGATGAAGTCGAAAACGACAAAGAAATAAGGGTGCTGATAATCACGGGCGGCGGGGAGAAAGCTTTTTCAGCCGGCTTCGATTTAAGTGATTCGGCCAACTCTCATAAAACCTCACCCAAGGGACGGGAACTGTGGACCCGGCTCGATCGTTTTACAAAACCGGTAATTGCCGCCATCAACGGGCATGTTCTGGCCGGAGGCATGGAACTCGCGCTGAGCTGCCATTTCAGGATCATGGTCGATGATCCGAAAATAAATATCGGGCTTACCGAGCTCAATGTGGGCATTATCCCCGGCTGGGGCGGCACCCAGAGATTGACGCGTATTGTGGGCAAAGCCAGAGCCCTGGACATGATTCTGTTCAGCACGCGAATCAACCCACAGCAGGCCCTGGAAGTCGGGCTCGCCAATCAGTTGGCAGCACCGGATAAACTTATCAACACGGCTGTTGAATTTGCTGAAAAATTGGTCAAACGGCCGCCTTTGGCGGTGGGTTGTGTCCTCAGGGCAGTGTCGGCCGGTGAGTATGAAGGCTTCGAACAGGGGCTCAAGGTGGAAGAAGAGGGCAGTGCTATTGTGGGAGCTTCCAAGGACTGCGTCGAAGGGTTTACGGCTTTTCTGGAAAAACGCGAACCGAAATTTACAGGAGAGTAAATAATCATCATTGGAGAGGATGAAGGCAAAAGTTTAGCCACAAAGACGCGAAGACACAAAGAAAAACATGGAAGGTGCAATTAATAAGTCATTTAAAGCTGACTGATAGGCGTCTTGGATTTCTTATCAATTTTAACGTTCCTCTCCTGAAAAATGGAATCAATAGAATTATTTTATAACCTTTGTGTCTTCGTGTCTTTGTGGCTGCTCAAATGCAATAAGGATTTAAGACATGCCAAAAGTCAAAATAAACGACTGCGATATCTACTACGAAATCCACGGGCAGGGCGATCCGCTGGTTTTGATTATGGGATTGCGGCGCAATGTGGAATGGTGGTACCGTCAGCTTCCCGTCCTGGCAGAACACTTTCAGGTCATCGTATTTGACAACCGGGGTGCCGGTCGATCCGATAAACCGGTGATGGAATACTCTATTCGTCTCTTTGCGGATGATACCGCCGGGCTTATGGATGCGCTCGGATTAAAAAGTGCCGGCATACTAGGATATTCAATGGGGGGTTACATCGCCCAGGAGCTTGTACTGAATTACCCCGACAAAATCAATAAAATGATACTGGCAAGCACCGGTTGTGGAGGTGATAGGGCGGTACTTATGTCCCCCGACCGTCTGGAAAAATTTCAGGCGAATGCCGGCCTGAAACCCGAAGAGATTTTGCGCAAGGACATGGATATTTATTTTTCCGACAAATTCGTTGAACAGAATCCTGAAAAAATAGAAGAATTCATCGAAATTTCCCTGCGCCATTACCAGCCGGCAGATGCCTTTTTCCGACAATTCGATGCTTGTTTACGGCATGACACCGTAGACCGTCTCAAACGAATAACTGTCCCTACTTTAATCATGACCGGTGACGACGACCCCCTGGTGCCACCTGAAAATTCTCATATCCTGAAGGAATTGATACCCCACGCCGAGCTGGTTGTATTCCCCGGCGCCCATCATTGTATGATGATCGAGCAAGCCGATCGATACAACAATAAGGTAATCGAATTTTTCCAAGCCAACAGCTGAAACAAAAATCCCACGCTGAAAATGATGAATTTCAGAGCGGGATATTGCTAAAATATCGTGCGGGGATAAACCCCGCCGCTACGATCAGCCTGAGATAGAAATGTAGGGGCAGGGTTTATTCCCGCCTTAAATTCAGACCGATTAAGCAATCAAATCTGTAAAATCCCACGCGGTCCCCGGTAGAAACCTGGGAAGAATTAATTCCCCTCGATCCAAGCCGGGAAATCCATTTTCCAATACTCCAGCATTCAAAACACCAATACTCCAAATCTTAAGCGGTTGGCAGCTTATAATCCTTATATTCACCGCGCAATTTGGTTTTCAAAATCTTGCCGGTCGCCGTATGCGGCAGTTGATCGACAAAAATGACATCGTCGGGCAGCTGCCATTTGGCCAGCGTGCCTTTCAGGTGTTCGATTACTTCCTCCTTGGTCACACTGGTATTCTCTTCTTTGACGGCCACCAGGAGAGGGCGTTCATCCCATTTGGGATGGGCTACCGCAATTACGGCTGCTTCGGCAATCCCCGGACAACCGACAGCTTCGTTTTCAACATCGATGGAAGATATCCATTCACCGCCGGATTTAATGACATCCTTGGAGCGGTCGGTAATCTGCATGTAACCGTCCGGATCAATCGTGGCCACATCACCGGTGTCAAACCAGTTGTCTTCATCGACCACGGAATCGCCGCCTTCATCCTTGAAATATCCGGATGTAATCCAGGGACCCCGTACCAGAAGGTTGCCAAAGGCCACGCCGTCCCAGGGCAGATCATTGCCGGTCCCGTCAACAATTTTCATATCAACACCGTATATGGCGCGTCCCTGCTTGAGTGATAAATCAATTTTCTGTTCCATGGAATAAGCCTGGTGTTTCTTTTTCAGGTTGCAGGCGGTCCCTAAGGGGCTCATTTCCGTCATGCCCCAGGCATGAATGACGTTGACGTTGTATTCCTGTTCAAATGATTCAATCATGGCCCTGGGGGCTGCTGCGCCGCCGATTACCGTGCGCTGCATGGAGGAAAATTTTTTGCTGTTTTCTTTCATGTACCCGAGCAGCATCATCCAAATCGTCGGTACGCCGGCCGATAAGGTGACCTGTTCGCTCTCCATCAGTTTATATAGTGCTTCGCCATCCATTCGGGCACCGGGCATGACCATTTTGGCGCCGCACATGGCAGCTGCATAGGGGATGCCCCAGGCGTTGACGTGAAACATGGGAACTACCGGTAAAATGGTTTCGGCGTTGGAAAGGCCCAGTCCGTCCAGGGTACAGACGGCGTAACTGTGCAAGATGGTCGAGCGGTTGCTGAATAACACCCCTTTCGGATTGCCGGTCGTGCCGGAGGTATAACATAGGGAGGATGCGGTACGCTCATCGAAAACCGGCCATTTGTAATCATCATCGGCAGAGGCCAGCAAATTTTCATAGCAGATGACATTGGACAACTTGGTCTCCGGCATATGGGCTTCATCCGTCATGATGACAAAACCCTTGACGTTCGGGATATGTTCGACGATCGCCTCGATCAGGGGCACAAAGGTCAGATCCATAAAAATGTATTTGTCCTCCGCATGATTGACGATATAGGCAATCTGCTCGGGGAACAGGCGCGGGTTGATCGTATGGCAAATGGCCCCCATGCCGGAAACACCGTAATATATTTCCACATGCCGGTAGCCGTTCCAGGCCAGGGTGGCGATGCGGTCATGCTGTTCGACGCCCAACTTTTCGAGGGCTTTTGCCAGTTGGCGGGAACGCACAACGCAATCCTTGTAAGTGTAGCGATGAATCGGCCCTTCAACGGTTCGTGAAACAATTTCTTCGTCGCCATGATTCAAAGCAGCGAATTCAATCAAAGATGAAATCAATAGGGGACTTTCCTGCATTAAACCAAACATGTTCGTGGTACCTCCATCTGGTATTGGGTTAATTGGTTATAGAGTTTAAAATAATAGTTGATTGGCGTTCTAAAATCTTCAATGTTTTACACCTCCAGCCATTCTTTACGAATGGACATATCGTCTTTCAAATCATCCGGCGTGCCTTCAAATACGATCTCTCCGTGCCCCATGATATATATTCTCTGGGATATCTTGAGCGCAATATTCAGTTTTTGCTCAACCAACAGTACCGATACTCCTCTTTGGGCGATTTCTTCTATCAGGACCCCGACCTGTTCCACCAGTTTGGGAGCTAGCCCTTCGGTGGGTTCGTCGATCATGATGAAATCAGGGTCTCCCATCAGTGTGCGGCAGATGGTCAGCATCTGCTGCTCTCCACCCGAGATGAGGCCGCCGTTTACATTGGAGCGCTCACCCAGCTTGGGGAACAGATGGAATACATCTTTAAAACTCCACCGCCCTTCATGTCCGCGGCTTTTAAGGCCCAGTTCCAAATTCTGCAAAACGGTGAGCCCAGGAAAAATCCAGCGGTCTTCAGGGACAAAGCCGATCCCTTTGCGGGCAATCAGGTGCGATTTCATACCTGCGATCTCTTCACCATTGTATTTAATAGATCCCTGGGGCGGTACGAGCCCCATGATCGTCTTGCAGGTGGTCGAACGGCCCACGCCGTTGCGGCCCAGTAGACTGACAATTTCACCCTTTTCAACTTGGAGATTCACACCCTGCAGGATGTGGCTCTGGCCGTAGTAGGCATGCAGGTCTTTAACTTCAAGCATTCAGGCAACCTCCTTTCCCAGGTACGCTTCCTGAACCTCGGCATTGTTGCGGATCTCGTCCGGCTTGCCGGTGGCGATAATTTCACCATAAACCAGCACCGAGATGCGATCGGCCAGATCGAATACGACACTCATATCATGTTCGACAACCACGAGGGTCTTGTCCTCGGTGACACTGCGGATCAGGTTGACGGCCCGGTCGGTTTCGCTGTGGCTCATGCCGGCCGTGGGTTCGTCCAGCAAAATGACATCGGCCCCGCCGGCAATCGTAACGCCGACCTCGAGGGCGCGCTGCTCGGCATAGGCCAGCTCACCGGCGGCGATCCCTCGCCGATCGAGCATGTTGATTTTTTCCAGCAATTCCTCGGTTTTTTGATTCAGCTCTTTGCGACGGTGGCAGCGATGCCAGAAGGAGTACTTATATTTCAGCGGCCATAAAAGAGCACAGCGGATATTCTCGAAAACGCTCATCCTGGGAAAAATATTGGTGACCTGAAAGCTGCGCGACAAACCCTGACGATTGATATGATGCGGTGCATTGTTCGTAATGTCATGGCCGCGGAGCTTAATATTTCCTTGGCTGACCTCGTAAAAACCGCTGATCAGGTTGAACAGGGTTGATTTTCCGGCACCGTTGGGGCCGATGATTGCGTGCCGTTCCCCTTGATGGATGCCCAGATTGACACCGTTTATGATTTTACTGTTGCCAAAGCTCTTATGGACGTCAACGAGCTCCAGTGCGTCTTTTGTCATGATCCGGAATCCTTTTGTTTAAGTTGAAGCCCGGCGGTTTGCCAGGCCCGGCTGATAACGGGTCTGGTTTTGAGGAAAAGAACCAGGCCTCCGAGGGACAGCACAATGGAAATAACCCAGGGCCAGATTGACTGGGCGTAGAATTCGATGCCGAAGATGTGCATGGGATCTTCGGGCTTTATGCTCAGGGAAAGATGGTAATTGATTTCGATGAGGGTCATGCATCCCAAGAATAAAATGATGACCGGTCCGGCCATGACGGCGTATGCCTTGAGGACACCGGACAGGACCCGGCCCTGCCACAGGGGTTTGTGCATCATGATCAAACCGGCCAGGCCGCCCGGAGCCCAGAGAATCATGGCAACGAACATCAGTCCGTAGTAAAGTATCCAGGCATGGGTAATGTTGGCCAGCATCAGCTCCATAATGGTGATCAGAATGGCGCCCAGGATGGGACCGAAAAAGTATCCGATGCCGCCGATATAGGTCATCATCAGGACGTTGGCCGAAGGGAGAGCCCCCACGACATCGTAGGTGACGATTTCATAGTTGATGGCAAACAAACCACCGGCAATGCCGGCAAAAAAAGACGCCAGGGAAAGCTGGATAGTGCGCACGATGTGGGTGTTGTAGCCCACGAAAGGCGTTCGTTCCGGATTGTCGCGCACCGCGTTGGCCATGCGACCGAGGGGAGTCTGGGTCAACAGATACATCAGGCCGATGCTGACCAGCATCCAGAAAGCGATCAGGTAGTAAACCTCGATCTGCTGGCCGAAGCCAAAGGGGGTCAGCGTAATTTCGGCCATGCGATCGCCGGATATGCCTTCCTCACCGCCGAAAAAACTGGGCAGCATCAGGGAACTGGCCGCTATCAGCTCCCCAATTCCTAAGGATATCAGTGCAAACGGGGTGCCGGCCCGGCGGGTGGACACGTAACCGAAGACGATGCCGAAGAACAGGCCGCCTATACCGCCGACAAGTGGTAGAATCTCCAATGGCAGCGGCAGTGCGCCGTCATTGACAAAATTGAGGGCATGTATGGTGATAAAGCCGCCCAGCCCGAAATAGACGGCATGGCCGAAAGAAAGCATCCCGCCTTGGCCCAGGAGCATGTTATAAGACAGCGCGAATATGATCATGATACCCATTTCGCTTGCCATGGAGAGCATGAAGTTCGATCGAAGCAAAAGGGGCAGCAAAGCCAGCAGCAGGATCGCACCGGCCCACAGCGCCAATACGTGCAACCATTTTTTAGAATCATTTTTATTTTGCATAGTGCTCATGTTTCACGGGTTCCCATCAGACCTTTCGGCCGGAAAATCAACATAAATACCATAAATAGATAGGGTAAAATAGGTCCGGTGTGGGCAATTTGAATACGGAACAGGTCTTTCAGAATGCCTCCCTGGAAACTGAGCGAAACACCGAACAATTCAAACAGGTCTGTCAGGGAAAATTCCAGGCCTACCGCAAAGGTTTGGATAGCCCCCAGCAGCAGCGAGGCGACAAAAGCACCGGTCAACGATCCCATGCCGCCGACAACGACCACAACGAAAACGATGGGTCCCAACATGCGCGCCATACCGGGGTCGGTGATGAATAGGTTGCCGCCGATAACCCCGGCCAGACCGGCCAGCGCGCACCCGCCGCCAAATACCAGCATGAAAACGCCCGGTACGTTGTGCCCCAGGGCGCTGACGCCTTCTGGATGGGTCAGTGAAGCCTGAATGATCAGACCGATGCGCGTTCGGGTGAGCACCAGATAAAGGCCTACAAACATGATGACGGCAATCAGCAGCATAAAGGCCCGGTACATCGAGAAATCGGTGGCCCAGAGGGTGAAAAGCGGATTGTCCAACAATTCCGGAATGCGGTAGTCCGCAGAGTTACGGCCCCATATGAGGATTACCGCCTCTTCGATCAGAAATGCCACACCTACGGTAAATAAGAGCTCGGCAACATGGCCGGCCTTATGAACCGTGCGTAATCCGAAGCGTTCCACCAGGGCCCCGATTGCCCCGATCAGAAGTGGTGCGATGATCAGGCCGGGCCAGAAACCCACGAACACGCTGATCTGATATGCGAAATAGGCGCCCAGCATATAAAAAGAGGCGTGGGCGAAATTTAACACCCCCATCATACTGAAAATCAGCGTCAGTCCGCTGGACAGCATGAACAAAAGCATGCCGTAGAGCAGACTGTTTAGAAGCGAAAATACGAGGAATTCGATCATTATCTTGCTCTTCTCCCGTTATACTCGGCCGAAAAAAATCTCAACAGACGGTTGACATGCCATTCGGTCGATAGATAGTGTCCGAAAAACCGGAGCAGGCCGTCCGTCTGTTTTAGCAGAAGACGGACGGCCTGCTTGGGTATGAGATAGACAAGGTTTATTGCTAGGGTCTTTTCATCTTGCAGACGGTAGGATGCATGGTCGTTTCGGTTTCGACACGCATGTCGGTCCGCCAGCCCAGGCCGGTCTTTTCTACATCGAACTTGACTTTGTCGTTGCCGGCCTTGACCATCGTTGAAATGAACATCGGCTGGTACAGTTGATGATCGTCGGCCCGCATGATGACTTTGCCGTAATAGGTGTCATGTTCCATGCCTTCCAGCGCATAGGCCACGGCCTTGGGCTCGGCCTTGCCGGCCTTATTGAAAGCCTTGACCAGCATTTCCATCATGACGCGAATACGCCCGTAATACCAATTCAGGCGATCGTCTTTACCGACGGCATATTTTTCCTGCCAACCGAGATAGAAATCCTTGTCGGCCGGCTGGTTATTTTCGTTCCAAAGGTTGTTGTGCCATTCGGTCACCTGCTTGACAATGTTTTCACCGGCAGCACCGATGCCGGACGGGCCGCCCAGGCCGCCGCCGTAAAAGGTATAGAACTCGGCTTGGAGGCCGGCTTCCTTGGCGGCCTTGACCAGCAGCTGCATGTCCTGTCCCCAGTTGCCGGTAACCACAACGGTGGCCCCCGATGCCTGGATTTTAGCAATGTAGGGTGAGAAATCCTTCACTTTTCCAATAGGATGAAATGTATCGCCCACGATTTCGATGTCCGGACGTTTGGTCTTGAGCATCTCCTTAATATTAGCGCTGCAGGAGTGGCCGAAAACATAGTCCTGGTGGATCAGATACACCTTTTTTACTTCCGGGCGGGCCTTGATGTGCTCGGATATCGCATCCATTTTGATGGCAACGTGGGCGTCGAAGCGGAAGTGCCAGAAGCTGCACTTTTCTTCGGTAAAGGCCGGGGTGACGGCCGCATAATTGAAATACAGGACCGGGTCATCGGGATTTCTCTTGTTGTGCTTGTTGACCGCTCCGATCAGCGCGCCTGCGACACTGGATGAGTTGCCCTGGGTGACAAAACGGATGCCCTGGTCAATGGCGTTTTTCAACTGGATCAGCGCTTCCTTGGGGTTGATTTTGCTGTCAAAGGGGACAATTTCGAATTTCTTGCCGCCCAGCACCCCGCCCTTGGCGTTAATCATATCAACCATGTACTGGAAGTGTTTGTGGCCGGCATCACCGACGTTGCCGAATGGGCCAGTTAACGGATCGATGTAGCCGAGTTTGATGGTGTCTGCGGCCATGGCAGGCCCCATACAGAGTGAGATCAAAGCAATAGTGGCAATAGTCAAAAATAGCTTGCTAAACTTCATAACTGTCTCCTTTCATCGCTTGAACATTAGTTTGAGTTGCAGAAATTCCGGTTTGAAATTATCAATTTAGCCAGACCAAACCAGTCCATTGAATACATTTATTTTCTGATCAGGTGAATTTTCACCTCCTTTCCGAGGCTGTCGAAATATCTGTTCCATTTCAAATTATAATATTCCAGGGTCGCTTATTGCTGGGTGACAATTCTGCGTTTGATATGTTCCAAACTAGCCGGACCTTTGGGACTGCCAGTGTAAAGGACGATCAGGGTTTTCAGCGGCTCATTGCCGATCGGTTCACCGGTATGGGCAACGCTCGAATCAAAATATATACAGTCCCCCTTGTCAAGCACGAATTCGCTGTTGCCGTATTTAAACCGCATTTGTCCTTGCAGTACAAACAACATTTCTTCGCCGTCGTGTTGAAACGTATGTTGGAACGCGTCATCGATGGGATAGGACAGAATAAACGGCTCCATGTGTTTATTGGGATAAGGATTGGCCAGGGCTTCGTAGGCATAGCCGAATTCTTCACCGGTTTTGGCCATCAACATCCGTTCATTTTTCCTGACCAGACAAATCGAATCATCTATAATTTCCTCTCCCAGAATAACTGAGACGGAGACACCTAACTCCCTGGCAATGACACTGAGGGTTGCCACCGGTGGGGCTTTCTCGGATTTTTCAACCTTGGAAAGGTAGCCTTTGGAAAATCCGGTTTTGTCTGCCAGTTCCTGCAGGGTGAAATTGTTTTGGAGGCGGTATCGGTGAATCCTTTTTCCTATTTCAGCTTCAATGATCATTCGTTCCGGTTTTCGCCTGCCACAATGACTTCATTCTATTCAACTAAGTCGCACCAGGCGGGTTTCGTACTTCGTGTCTTTTTAGCCAAAGAAGATAAGAAAAATGTTATCCAAAATGAAACAAAACAAAAAATTATTGTCGCCAAACAAAAGAGTGCTCCGGCAATATTGTATTGATCAATATTAACGGTGTTTCCTACTTGTTTCGTATGCAAATGTCAAGCATTAATAATAGCTTAAATTCAAATTTTGCAACAATCTGAAATTACACAAAATCATTTAATCATAGATGGTTCTCTGTCAGGAGCAAAATCAGATAAAATTGATTGTAAAGCCTATGTTGACAATCAGGAAACAAAATTAATTTTTCAGGCTGTTCAAAAGTCCAAAATGACACGGCAGCAGGCTTTATGTTGGCAGCTTTCGCCATGCAATTGATAATTTCTAAAAAAGATTCTGAAACTGCCGATAATTTTTATCCGGAGATTAAAGGTTTCGATAGAAATGGCCGAAAATAAAAGAAATGTCCAATAAAAGAAAAGAATAGATA